>Ga0302198_10000261_pt1 | contig 57912 bp, 50 predicted proteins | sample II_Bog_N2_2_FD_193521 | JGI IMG/M metagenome (GOLD analysis project Ga0302198, IMG submission 193521) | Peat permafrost microbial communities from Stordalen Mire near Abisko, Sweden - II_Bog_N2_2 | ecosystem: Environmental > Terrestrial > Soil > Wetlands > Peat | place: Sweden: Abisko...
CCTTGTCGGTCAGCGTCAGCGCCGGGGCCACGGTGATGGAATCGCCGGTATGCACGCCCATCGGATCGAGGTTCTCGATCGAGCAGACGATGATGCAATTGTCGTTCTTGTCGCGCACTACCTCCATCTCGAACTCTTTCCACCCCAGCACGGATTCCTCGATCAGGACTTCGTCGGTAGGGGAGGCGTCGATGCCGCGCTCGACGATCTCGATGAATTCCGCCTTGGTATAGGCGATGCCGCCGCCGGTGCCGCCCATGGTGAAGGACGGCCGGATGATCGCGGGCAGGCCGATGGAATCCAGCGCACGCAGCGCATCTGGCAGATTCTTGGTCTGGATCGAACGCGGCGTCTCGAGGCCGATGCGCGTCATCGCCTCGCGGAAACGGCCGCGATCCTCGGCCTTGTCGATGGCATCGGCGGTGGCGCCGATCATCTCGACGTCGAATTTCGCCAGCGTCCCCTGCTTGCGCAGGCTCAGCGCGCAGTTCAGCGCGGTCTGGCCGCCCATGGTGGGCAACAGCGCAAAGCCGCCGGGAACGACGTAACGTTCCTTCTCGATGATCTTGGCGACGATCTCCGGCGTGATCGGCTCGATATAGGTCGCATCGGCCAATTCCGGATCGGTCATGATCGTCGCCGGATTGGAATTGACCAGAACGATGCGGTAGCCCTCCTCCTTCAGCGTCTTGACCGCCTGGGTGCCGGAATAGTCGAATTCGCAGGCCTGGCCGATCACGATGGGACCGGCGCCGATGATCAGGATGGTGGAGATGTCGGTTCTTTTGGGCATTCAGTCTCGCGGGAAGGGTAGTTGGGCACAAAAAAAGGGCGCGCATACCGCGCGTCCCCTTGACCCCCAGCGCCAGGTTGCCCTTGCGCGCGGAGTGGTCTTTAGACCAGATTCCGCAACCGCGAAAGGGTTTTACAGGCCCCATCAACCGGCATTTTCCCGCCTTTTGCTGTTCGAGCGATGCCGCGGCATGCCCGGCCTGCCGGGCCGAAGCGGCGCAGCCGGCGAAGGCTGGAGGCCCGGCCTGGATTTGAACCAGGATAAAGAGCGATGCACTGCTCTCGCGTCGACGCATTCCGCCACCGGGCCACGCCGATCATCGCCGATCCCGCCGCGATGAGCCATGCCCGGCTCCGGTTAAACCCGGTTAACCCTAACCCTCCGGCGGCATCAGAAGGCGTGCCGCGCGACGAAGGTCATCCGCCACGGATTGTGCCCGATATTGATATGCGCCCGCGAGGCGGTAAATCCGGCTGCCGCGAGCTTTTTGACCATCTCGGCCTCGCTGTAGCGCTGCAGGCCGACGCGGGCGCGCAATTGCCGGTAATCCGACAATGCAGTGCTGACCAGTCCGACCAGCGCATCCTTGAAAAAGCCGTGAGTCAGCGCAAACCGCAATAGCGCGATCACGTCCCGGATCATGCCGACCTCGGGGCGCATGATATCGCCCAGGACCAGGCGGCCGCCGGGTTTGAGCAGCCGCCGGATCACCGCCAGGGCGGAATCGAGTTCGGCCGGCGTCATGTACTGCACCACCGAATTCATGACCGCCAGATCGATGGATTTTTCCTCCATTTTCCGCAGGTCGTCGAGCGAACGCACCCGGATTTTCATGTTCGGGGCGAACCGTGCGATCAGCCGGCCGCGCACGCCGGGCGCCGGCTCGGCCAGGATCAGCTTGCCGCAGGCCTCTGCCACCCGCGCCGCGTAGAGGGCTTCACCACAGGCATAATCCAGTACCGCCGCATCGGGCGTCGAGATGTAGCCGATCATGTCCTTGGCGATCAGCTGGAAATGCAGGTCGCGATGCCGCCGGCTCGCATAGATCGTATGGGTGGAATCGTAATAGTCGATCCAGTCGTCCATCGGGCGCAGGGTCCGCTAAAACAAGAGGGTTCCGGCGACGGAACCGGTGGCTGAATGATGCGTTAGATGGTCCGGCGCGCCGAGTCCACTGCCGCCAATGTCCGCATTTCCTAACAGGAAGGTTCATCGTGAGCAAAGCCAAGTCCGACAGAAGCACTTCCGATCTCGATACGCCGACCGACATGCCGAAGGCTGCGGTCGACAAGATCTCGGCGTCGCTCAACACGCTGCTGGCTGACGCCTTCGCGCTCTACCTGAAGACCAAGAATTTTCACTGGCACGTCAGCGGCCGGCATTTCCGCGACTATCATCTGATGCTGGACCAGCAATCCGACGCGATCTTCGCCACTACCGACCAGCTGGCGGAGCGGGTGCGCAAGCTCGGCGGCACCACGCTGCGCTCGATCGGGCAGATCGGCAAGCTGCAGACCATCCAGGACAACAACGAGAGCTTTGTGCCGCCGCGCGAGATGCTGCGGGAACTGATGGAAGACAACAAGCATATCGCCGCGGCGATGCGCAAGGCGCACAAGCTTTGCGACGATCACGAGGATTCCGGTACCGCCGGGCTGCTCGAGACTTTCATCGACGAGACCGAGCGCCGCACCTGGTTCCTGTTCGAGGCCAGCCGCCAGGAAGGCGCCAACGAGGCGTAGTCTCCTTGCGGGGAGAAGAGAATCTTCACAGCGCCGCCCGTGACCGCGCCCTCTTCCGCAAGGGAGGGGGCGCATTCACAAGGCGCCGCGGCGAGGATTTTTCCCTCCGCGCTTGCGAAGGATCGCCCTTTTCCTTCCTCCCATTTCTACATTTCCGGCTTCCACAATTTTACCAGCGCTCCATCAGCGCCGGTGACCGGATCGGTGTCCGGCAGCCTGACCGCGGGTATGGTTTTCAAGGCCTCGGCGTGATTTTCCGGTGTCGGCAGCGTCACCTGCATCCTGGGGCCGGGCGGGTAGGCGCCGACCACGCAGAAATTGCCGCTCGCCGACAGGCACTGATGCCCGGTGCCGGCGGGCAGGATCGCGACATCGCCGGCCGAAATCTCGATTTCCCGGCCCCGGTCGCCGCCGAACCGGACCCGGGCATGGCCCCGGGCGACCCCCAGCGCTTCATGCACCGTCGCATGGTAATGCAGGTAGTCGTAAACGCCGTTGCGCCACATCTGGCCCCAGCCATTGGCGCCGAACAGTCCCTCGATGGTCTTCTCGGGATGGCCGTTGTCGAGGTCGATGGCCTGCCTGTCGACCAGAAGCGGCATCGGATTGTTCGGCACGATGCCGTCATCTGCGAATACGAGGACAACCGGCTCGATCTGCGCGCCGACCACCGGCATGGCGTTCTCCCGTGCGCCTGACTTCGCGGATTCAACCGAAAGCGCCGCTTCACGTTCCCTGCGATTTGCCGGCCGGAATCTCGAACACCAGGCAGGTGGTGGTGGCGTGCGCCAGCAGCCGGCCGCCGGCGTCGGTGATGCGCGCCTCGGCGGTGGCGGCGCGGCGGCCGACATTCAGGGTGCGGCCTTCGCTGCGGACCGGGCCGGTGTCCTTGCTCATGCCGCGGATGAAGCTGATCTTGAATTCGAGCGTGGTGTAGCCGGTGCCGGCCGGCAGCATGCTATGGACCGCAAGGCCCATCGCGGAATCGAGCAGGGTGGCGGCATAGCCGCCATGCACCGAGCCGATCGGATTGTAGTGCCGGAAGCCCGGAATGCTGTTTAGGACCACGATTCCGGGCTCGGCCGTGCAGTCGAACGGCTCGATGCCCTGCATGATCGGCGGCTCCGGCAGTTTGCCGGCAAAAATGCCGCGGACGAAATCGATGCCCGGCATCGAGGCCATGATCTCGGTCGGAGTGACGCCGTAGTCGATCGGGGAGGCGGAGGTTTCGGGCATCGGGATTTCCATTTTATGATGACGATCGTCATACTAACCGGCGGGTCTGGACGCCAGTATTTGCTCCAGCATTTTCGGCCTCATGGCCGGGGGTAGCCGTCCGAAGGACGCGCCGCTTCCGCTCGCTTATGTCCCGGCCATCCATGCCGGTTGCTCACCGAAAGCCTGCAAGGCCGTGGATGCCCCGGGGACAGGCCAGGGGCTGGAGACGGCAACGCACCGCATCCGCGAGCCCGGATCTACCCGGCCTTGTTGGCCCGCATCAGTTCGGCGAACCGCTTGAACAGATAATGCGAGTCGCGCGGGCCGGGCGACGCCTCGGGGTGATACTGCACCGAGAACACCGGCCGGCCGTCGAGCGAGATGCCGCAATTGGAGCCGTCGAACAGCGAGACATGGGTCTGCGTCGCGCCCTCCGGCAGGGTCGCCTGATCCACCGCGAAACCGTGGTTCATCGAGGTGATCTCCACCTTGCCGGTGGTCTCGTCCTTGACCGGGTGATTGGCGCCGTGATGACCCTGATGCATCTTTCTGGTCTTGGCGCCGACCGCCAGGCCCAGCATCTGGTGGCCGAGACAGATGCCGAAGGTCGGCGTGCCCGAGGAGATCACCTGCTGGATCACCGGCACCGCATATTTGCCGGTCTCGGCAGGATCGCCGGGGCCGTTCGACAGGAACACGCCATCGGGCTTCATCGCCAGGATGTCTTCGGCCGAGGTGGTCGCCGGCACCACCGTGATCCTGCAGCCTTCGCCGGCGAGCAGCCGCAGGATGTTGCGCTTGATGCCGTAATCGATGGCGACGACGTTGAACTCCGGCTCGGCCTGCCGGCCAAAGCCTTTTTCCCACGCCCATGGCGTCTCGTCCCAGGTGAAGCGCTGGCCCGAAGTTACCATCGGCACCAGGTCCATGCCTTCGAGGCCGGGCCATTCGCGGGCTTCTTCCTTCAGCCCGTGCAGGTCGAACTGGCCGTCTTCGGCGTGCGCAATCACGGCATTCGGCATGCCCTTGCTGCGGATCAAGGCGGTCAGGGCGCGGGTATCGATGCCGGAAAGGCCGATGATGCCACGCGCCTTCAGCCAGGAATCGAGATGCCGCGTGGCGCGGTAGTTCGACGGGTCGGTGATCGCGGCGCGCAGGATCACGCCGCGCGCCCCCGGCGTCGCCGCCATGTTCACCGTCTCGATGTCTTCGTCGTTGGTGCCGACATTGCCGATATGCGGAAAGGTGAATGTGATGAGCTGCCCGGCATAGGAGGGATCGGTGAGAATCTCCTCATAGCCCGTCATCGCGGTGTTGAAGCAGACTTCGCCGACCGCGTGGCCCTCCGCGCCGAGGCCGTAGCCCTCCAGCACGGTGCCGTCGGCAAGCACGAGGAGCGCGGTCGGGGTGTGATCCGGCCAGGCCGAGCTATTTTTCGAAGATGTCATGAGCGCATTACATAGTCGTCGCACGCGCAGGCGTCAAAGCCGGAGGCTGTGGATTCACATGCGGTTTTGGCCTATCTGACCGGCGATACCGGACTTCTGCGGCGGTTTGCCGAAAGCCGGCGATTTTCCCCGTGATTTCACCGATCTGGAGACGGGCATGGACGATACGATGCCGATTCTGCTGGTTCCGGGACTTGCGAGCTCGCCGCGGATCTATGCGCCGGTCTTGCCCGCGCTGTGGCGGTTCGGCCCGGTGACGGTGGCCAACCACATCCGCGACGACAGCATCGGCGCGATCGCGCGAAGGATCCTGGCCGAGGCGCCGCCGCGGTTCGCACTGGCCGGACATTCGATGGGCGGCTACATCGCCTTCGAGATCATGCGGCAGGCGCCGGAGCGGGTGGCCAGGCTCGCTTTGATCAACACCCAGGCCCGGCCGGACACGCCGGAGGCCAGCGAACGCCGCCGCGGCCAGATTGCCCGCGCCCTGGCCGGTGGCTATCACGCCTTGCTCGCCGAGCTGTTTGCCGGCTTCGTGCATCCGTCGCGCCGCGGCGATGCCGCCTTGCGCAGCCTGGTGCAGGACATGGGCGACGACATCGGCGCCGCCGCCTTTGTGCGCCAGCAGACCGTCATCATCGGCCGGGCCGATTCGCGGCCGACGCTGGCGCTGATTGCGTGCCCGACCCTGGTCCTGACCGGCGATCAGGACAATACCATCCCGAATTCGCTTTCGGTGGAGATGGCGGAGGGAATTCCCGGCGCCAGGCTGACGATCCTGGCGGATTGCGGCCACCTTCCGCAGGTTGAACAGCCGCAGGCGACGGCGGAAGCCCTGGCCGGATGGCTGCGGATCTGAGTTGTTTCGGTGGCGCGAACAGCCTAGATCAGGCACGTCAAGGCGGGCGCCCGAGGCGTTGAGAGGACAACAGATGCTGCGCGACGACATCAACAACGCGGTCAAGGATGCGATGCGGGCCAAGGACGAGCGCAAGCTCTCCACCCTGCGCATGGTCAATTCGACCATCAAGAATGCCGACATCGCCGCGCGCGGGGAAGGCAAGCCGCCGCTTTCCGATGCCGATCTGTTGGGCGTGTTCCAGAAAATGATAAAGCAGCGCCAGGAATCGGTCGAGCTGTACGAAAAGGGCGGTCGCGCCGAACTGGCCGCGCAGGAGCGCGAGGAGATCGCGATCATCTCCGCCTACCTGCCGAAGCAGATGTCGGACGCCGACGTCAGCGCGGCGATCGCTGCGGTGATTGCCGAGACCAACGCCGCCGGGATCAAGGACATGGGCAAGGTGATCGGCGCTCTGAAGGCGAAATATGCCGGGCAGATGGATTTCGGCAAGGCCAGCTCCATGGTCAAGGCGGCGCTGGCGGGAGGATAACACTTGGCGCCTTCGTGCCGTTCACCGACACGTTGTCGATGACCGCGACCGGCAAGGTATTGCGGCGCGAATTGCCGTCGCTGGGGTAGGGTGAATGCATCGTGCCCCCGGATGCAGCGCAACGCGCCGCGCTTGCGGCGCGGTGCGTTGCGGATCGAGGGCCCACGCTCTGCCAACGGGGTCGCGCGAATGCGCGCCCGATGACAGGCTGCGCAGCGCAAGCGCGCTGCACCGCGTCCGGGACACGTCCTCCATGGGATCGCGACCCTGCGTTTTTTTTCGAAATCGTCGATTCCAGGGTCGGGCGATCTCGTCGCGGCTCGATCAACGGCGCATCGAACTGGATGACGAGAGCGTGTTTTGGCCGCCGTTTTCGCTGTGCTAGCCTGAGTGGTGAGCCAACGCAGATTGGTTTCAACAGCCCGGGTGGAAAAAGCATGAATCGTAGCGTCAGACTGGCAGCGTTTCTCTTGATGTCTTTGGCAGCGTGCGGCGGCAGCGCCGATGCCCAGCAGCAGGTGATCGGGGCTCCGCCGGAAAGTTCCAACATGCGGCTGGTCGGATATAACGACCTGCAGGCGCGCAGTGCCTACCAGCCGACCATCCATCATCAGGGCGACCGCTGGATCGCCTATATCGGTCACCACGGCGGTACCGACGATATTCCCGACCCGGTCAATCCGCAGACCGGCAAGGCCGAGCCGAACGGCACTTCGATCGTCGATGTCACCGATCCCCGGCAGCCGAAATATCTCCGCCACATTCCCGGGCAGGAAGGAAAATACGAGAGCGGGGGCGCCCAGATGGTGCGGATCTGCGACGGCAAGGCGCTTCCCAAGGGCGATCCCGGAGCGGTCTACATGCTGCGCACCTTCGGCAGCGAGGCGCATGAAATCTGGAATGTCGCCGATCCCGCCAATCCGGTGCTGGTCACCCGGATCGGCGGCCTCAAGGACACCCACAAGAGCTGGTGGGAATGCGACACCGGCATCGCCTTTCTGGTATCGGGCGCACCCGACTGGCGCACCCGGCGCATGACCCAGGTCTACGACCTCAGCGATCCCGCGCATCCCGTCAAGATCCGGGATTTCGGTCTTCCCGGCCAGGAGCCGGGCTCGAGCGGCGCGGTGCCGACCGAACTGCACGGGCCGATCTCGACCGGACCGCAGGGCAACCGGGTCTATTTCGGCTACGGCACCGACAAGGGCGGACTGCTGCAGATCGTCGATCGCGACAAGCTGATCAACGGGCCGAAGGAACCGACGCCGGAGAATTTGCGTTTCCCGGAAATCTCCCGGCTGCCGATGTCCGCCTTCAACGGCGCCCACACCACCTTTCCGATGCCCAAAATGCCGATCGCCGAATTTGCGCATGACAAGGACGGCCAGGTCCGCGACATCGTGATGATCGTCGACGAGGCGATTCACAACGAATGCGGCGAACCGCGGCAGATGGTCTGGTTCGCCGACGTCACGGTCGAGAACCGCCCGATGATGATCTCGAGCTATACGGTGCCGGAGGCCAGCGGCGCGTTCTGCCAGCGCGGCGGTCGGTTCGGTTCGCATTCCGCCAACGAGAGCATGGCGCCGGTGTTTTACAGGAAGATGGCGTTCATCGCCTTCTTCAATGCCGGGGTGCGGGCGCTCGACATTCGCGATCCCTATCATCCCACCGAGGTCGGCTACTTCATCCCCTCGATCACGGCTGCGACCGACAGGCGCTGCGTCCCCGTCGAGGGCAAGCAGCGCTGCAAGGTCGCGATCCAGACCAACAATGTCGAAACCGACGAGCGCGGCTATATCTACATCGTCGATCGCGCCAATACCGGCCTGCACATCCTGGAGCTGACCGGAGCGGCGCGCGCCGTCGCCGGCCTGCCGTGACTCCGGTGAGGCGACATGCGTAAGTGGCTGCTGGCTGCTCTGGCGATCTCGGTCTGCACGCTGTGCGCCGCCGCCTATCAGCATGCCCGTTCCGGCAATGCGGGCTGGCGCGAAATCGCCTGGCCTTTTCCGCGCGACGGCTGGCCGGCCGGGCGCGCCTTTCATTGCGATGCCGGGGCGTGCGGCGGGGAGGTCGAGCTCTATGTGCGGCCGAAGATCGGCTTCTGCAATTGCGACAGCGGGGTTGCCGATGACGACGAGGTCGATCGCGTCGCCGACCTCGACCTGATCAGCGAGCGGTTCGTGGCGCTCGATGTGGGCCAGCCGATCCGGATCGGCGAGATGGCCGGGCGGTCGAGGAATTACGGTCTGCAAATGCCCGACGGCTCGCGGCACGCCGCCGCGGGCTTTGCGCTGTCGCGGCGCTGCGACCTCATGGTGGCGGCGGCGCAGGGCAACGGCACGGCTTCCGCCGTCGAGCGGGCGGCCTCGGATTTTCTGGCTTCAGGCGACATGACGCGCTGGATGGCCTCGGCGCTGGATGGAAGTTGAGGCGAATTTTCTCCGGCCGCCGGCACGCGTCTTTTATACGATGCAAATTTGCGATAGGATTTCAATGGCCGGGATCAACCGGCGTTACAAGAGTGTTCACGCGGCTCCCGATGTCGCTGCAGCTTTATCTCGCCTTTGTCGCCGCCTGCGTTGCGCTGGCGCTGTTGCCCGGGCCGGTAGTCACGCTGATTATCGCCAACGGCCTGCGCCACGGCACCCGCGCGGCACTGACCAACATCGTTGGCGTCCAGGCCGGGCTCGCGATCGTGATCGGCATCGTCGCGGTCGGGCTGACCTCGCTGATGGCGACCATGGGCTACTGGTTCGACTGGGTGCGGTTTGCCGGGGCGGCCTATCTGGTCTGGCTCGGCGTCAAGCTGATCCGCTTCCCGGTCTCCGGCGTCGATGCCACGGCGCCGCCGCCGCCGCCGCGCGGCGGTTTTTTCCTGCAGGGTTTTGTGGTGCTGCTGTCCAATCCCAAGGTGCTGGTGTTCTTCGGCGCCTTCATCCCGCAGTTCATGGACTTGAGCCGCGATCATGTCTCGCAGGTGGCGCTGCTCGGCGTCACCTTCATGATCACCGGCGCGATCACCGACACCATCTACGCGGTGCTGGCCGGCCGCGCCCGGCGCTTCTTCTCGGCGCGGCGGACGCGGACGCTGTCGCGCATCTCCGGCGGCTTCATGATCGGCGGCGGCATCTGGCTGGCACTGACACGGGCGCGGTGACGACCTTGCGGTTCGGGTTTAACTAAATCAGCCGCTGTGCCCGCAGCGTGGCTTCGATCTCGGCAAAAATCCGCGCCAGCCGGTCGGCCCATTGTTGCTGGCCGGCCGGATCGGCGAGCAGGTCCTGGCGGATTTCGATGCCCGAATTCATCAGCCCGCGCGCCTCGCCGTGGACCGGAATGGTGTAGTCGGTGTCGTCGCTCACCGCATAGGGTTCGTTGTCGCCGACCACCAGATCGGGATCGCCGCGCAGGTGCTTCAGCAGCAGCGGCGGCAGTCTGGTGTCGCGATGATAGAGCGTGCCGACATGCCAGGGCCTGGCGATGCCGGCATAGACCGGCGTGAAGCTGTGCAGCGCCACCAGCACCGTCGCAACGCCGTCGCGCAGCCGCCGGTCGATGATCTCGTCGATCCGGCGATGGTAGGGATCGAAGATCGCCCGGCGCCGCGTCGTCATCGCCGCGTGCGCCAGCCCCTGATTGCCCGGTATCGTGGTCGCTTCGCTGATCCGGGGGATCGAACTTGGCGCTTGCGGCGGACGATTGCAGTCGATCACCAGCCGCGAATAGCGCTGCGCGACCAGATGGGCGTCGAGCTGTTTCGACAGCCGATCGGCGACGCCGGCGATCCCGACATCCCAGGCGATATGCCGCGTCAGCTCGCTCGGGGGAAGCCCGAGATCGCCGAGCCGGCGCGGCAGCAGCCGGCCGTAATGATCGCAGGCCAGGAGGAATGGCGAGCGGCCCGCGGCATTATCTTCGTGAACCGGCGGAACCTCGACGCTGTCAAGGAGTAAGGATGTGTCGCCCGCGCTGTCCAAAGTCTTCTTCCCCCTCCGTTGCCTAGCCAGGCGGCATACCGGTTTAGAAATAAGCAGGGACCGGTATGGATTAGTTGGCAAAAAGTCACGATGATCAACCCGACGATGCCCCTGCTGACGATCCATCACAAGACCGAATATCGCTACGCCCACCCGGTGGCGTTCGGCGAACATCGGATCATGCTGCGCCCGCGCGACGGCCATGACCTGCGCGTGATTTCCGGCCGTCTCGACATCGTGCCGGAACCGATGTCGCTGCGCTGGATCCACGACGTGTTCGGCAACAGCGTCGCGATCGCGACCTTCGGCGAGCGCGCCGAGACGTTGTCGATCAGCAGCACCGCGACGGTCGAGCACAATCCGGCGCATGAATTTGCGCTGACCGCGGACGATCCGGCGTATTTCTACCCGTTCCTCTACCATGGCGAGGAGTTTCCCGACCTCGTCCAGTTCATCACGCCGCAATATGGCGATCCCGACGGCGCGCTGTCGGCGTGGGCTCGGAATTTCCTCGATGCCGAGGGGCCGACCCCGACCTTCAAGATCCTGAGCGGCATGACCCATGGCATCCGCGAGAGCTTCAGCTACCGCAAGCGCCACGAACCCGGCACCCAGCATCCGCTCGACACGCTGCAGACCAGGTCCGGAACCTGCCGCGATTATGCGATGTTCATGATCGAGGCGCTGCGGCGGCTCGGCATCGCCGCGCGCTTCGTGTCGGGCTATCTGTTCATTCCGGGCGACCGCGCCCACGGCTACAGCGGCGGTGGCTCGACCCATGCCTGGGTCCAGGTCTACCTGCCGGACGCCGGCTGGATCGAGTTCGATCCCACCAACGGCATCGTCGGCACCCGTGACCTGGTGCGGGTTGCGGTGGCGCGCGATCCGCGGCAGGCCATCCCGCTGCACGGCACCTATCTCGGTTCGGCCGACGCCTTTGTCGGCATGGAGGTCAGCATCAACGTCGTCTCGGCCGAACAGCCAGGGGTCTGATCATGGAAATCAAGGTAGGCTTCGAAATCGTCCACGCCGCGGCGCAGCCGACGCCGATGGTGATCATGCTCAGCATTCATCCCTCGCGCCGCGCCGATATCATCGGCACCGAAACCATCATGGCCGAGCCGAATGTGCCGATCGGGTTCTACCGCGACAGCTTCGGCAATATCTGCGGCAGGCTGGTGGCGCCGGCCGGCGGCGTCACCTTGCGCGGCAGCGCCCTGGTGCGCGATTCCGGATTGCCCGACGCCGTCGACCCGTCGGCCCAGCAGCTTCCGATCGATCAGCTGCCCGACGACATCCTGCTGTATCTGATGGCGAGCCGTTATTGCGAGACCGACAAGCTGACCGACGTGGCGTGGTCGCTGTTCGGCAACATCACGCCGGGCTGGCAGCGGGTGGCCGCGATCTGCAGCTTCGTGCACAACCATGTCACGTTCGGCTACCAGCACGCCCATCACATGAAGTCCGCCCACGACGTCTACAACCAGGGCACCGGCGTGTGCCGCGATTTCGCCCACCTTGCGCTGACCTTCTGCCGCTGCATGGCGATTCCGGCGCGCTACTGCACCGGCTATATGGGCGACATCGGCATCCCCTTCGATCCGGCGCCGATGGATTTTTCCGGCTGGTTCGAGGCCTACCTGTCCGGCCGCTGGTACACCTTCGACGCCCGCCACAACAAGCCGCGGATCGGCCGCATCCTGATGGCCACCGGACGCGACGCCGCCGACGTGGCGCTGACCACCAGCTTCGGACGGATGGATCTGGTCAAATTCCTCGTCATCAGCGATGAAGTGGTGGCGGCCTGACATATCCCGCCGTTTCGGGGCGATGCCAATGGGGCCGGCCTATCGCCGGCCTGACGACGCCATCGGTCCGCGCTTCGCGCGACCCCATTGGCATCGCCCCGGAATGACGGGATAAGTTAGCGCATGACCTCCGAACTTCTGTTCGTCTACGGCACCCTGATGCGCGGCTACGACCATCCGATGGCCAAGCTGCTATCGGCCAATGCCGACTTCGTCGGCGAGGCGATGTGCCGGGGCCGGCTCTATCTGGTCAGGCATTATCCCGGGCTGGTGCTTTCGGAAGCCCCCGACGAGGTGGTGTTCGGCGAATTGTACCGGCTGCGCGCGGCGGAAGCGCTGTTGCGCGAATTCGACATGTACGAGGCCTGCGGCGAGGGTTTTGCCGAGCCGACCGAATATGTCAGGCGGATGCTGCCGGTGACGTCGGCCGGCGGCGCTGTCACTGACGCCTGGACCTACCTCTATAACTGGCCGGTGGCGCAGCTGCAGCGCATCGCCTCGGGACGGTTTCTGCAGAAGTAATCCCGTGTCCCGGACGCGGTGCGCTGCGTCCGGGACACGATGGCCGTCAAGCCCGCTTCTTCGTCAATATTCAATCGTCAAGGTTCGCGGGTTTCGCCAATGAAGCGATCAGGTCCTGTGAATAGCGGCAAGAATCCCAACAATCTTCGTATTTTACCTCGCCATCCCTATATCCATGGTCGGTTGGCAGCGGCCTCCGACTCACCGAAAATCCCCCAATGCGCTTTACGCCCCAATTCCTCGACGAGCTGCGCGCCCGGCTTCCGGTTTCGGAAGTCGTGGGCCGCCGCGTCAAATTGAAGAAAGCGGGGCGGGAGTGGAAGGGCCTGTCGCCGTTCCAGCAAGAGAAGTCGCCGTCGTTCACGGTCAACGACCAGAAGGGTTTTTATCACGATTTCTCTTCCGGCAAGCATGGCGACATCATCAGTTTCCTGATGGAAACCGAGGGCGTCGGCTTCACCGAGGCGGTCGAGCGGCTGGCCTCGATGGCCGGCGTGCCGCTGCCGGCGGCGACCCCCGATGCCGCGCGTCACGAGCAGCGCCGCAAGACGCTCCATGACGTGATGGATCTGGCGGCGAAATTCTTCGTCGCCACCCTGGCCTCGCGCCACGGCGCCAGGGCCCGCGGCTATCTCGCCGACCGGGCGATTTCGCCCGCGGTGCAGGTGCAGTTCGGCATCGGTTATGCCGCGGCCGATCGCTTCGCGCTGAAGGAGCATCTCGGCGCCCAGGGCATCGCGGTCGAGGACATGGTGGAGGCAGGGCTGCTGGTGGCCGCCGACGACATTCCGGTGCCCTATGACCGGTTCCGCGACCGGGTGATGTTTCCGATCACCGATCTGCGCGGACGGGTGATCGCGTTCGGCGGCCGCGCCCTGGAAAAGGACGCGCCGGCCAAATACCTGAATTCGCCGGAAACCCCGTTGTTTCACAAGGGCGACAATCTCTACAATCTGGCGCCGGCGCGACTCGCCACCCATAACGGTGCGCCATTGGTGGTGGTCGAAGGCTATGTCGACGTCATCGCCATGGTCGGCGCCGGCTTTGCCGCCAGCGTCGCGCCGCTCGGCACGGCCTTGACCGAGAACCAGCTGGCGCTGTTGTGGAAGATGGCCGACGAGCCGATCCTGTGTTTCGATGGCGACAAGGCCGGCCAGAAGGCGGCCTGGCGCGCCGCCGAACTGGCCTTGCCGCATCTGGTCCCCGGCAAGAGCCTGCGCTTTGCGCTGCTGCCGGAAGGCCAGGACCCCGACGATCTCGCCCGTTCGGGCGGCCGTGGCGCCATCGAGGAGGTGATCGCGGCGGCGCGCGGCCTTGCCGACGTGATCTGGTCGCGCGAAATCGAGGGCGGCTCCTTTACGACCCCGGAGCGGCGCGCGGCGCTGGAGAGGCGGATCAACGAGCTCACCAACGGCATTCGCGACGAGGTGATCCGGCGCTACTACCGCCAGGATCTGTTGGAACGGCTGCGCCGGGCCTTTGCTCCGGAAGGCGGCCGCGGCGGCTATGGCGGAGGCAATTATCGCGGCGGGGCGGGCCAATTCGGCGGCGAATCAGGCCGGCGCTTTGGCTCGCGCGGCTCGTTCACCCCCGGGGCGGCGGGCCGATTCGAGCCCCGCGGCGGGCGGGGCCAGGGCTCGGCCGGCAGCCAGACCATCAATCGCCAGCCCTACCAGGTGGCGAGCCCGCAGCTTGCGGCGAGCCCGATCATGCGCGGCCAGCGCTCGACGATTTCCCGCCGCGAGGCGCTGATCCTGCAGTCGCTGATCAATCATCCCTGGCTGCTGCACGACCACCTCGAGGAAGTGGCGGCGCTGGAAATGGCGCATCCGGAAGCCAATAAATTGCGCGCCGCCATCATCGCCGCCTTCGCTTCCGATCACCATCAAAGCCCGGAGCCCGCGGAACAAGCCGAGAAAATGCGCGCGGATCTTGCCGAACGTGGATTTTCACAATCACTTCAAAGGGTTGAGCTGGCGATCACGACCTCGGCGGTGTGGGGCGCCCAACCCGGCGCGGCCCGCGAGGACGTTCTTTCCACCTGGCACCAGCTGGTCTCCTTGCATCGCCAATGGCACTCCTTACTTAGGGAATTGAAGGATGCCGAGCTGGCCTTGGGCGACGAGGCCAGCGAGGCCAATTTGGCATGGCTGCGGGACGTCAAGGGCCGGCTGGAGGAAGTCGACGGCACCGAGGCCCTGATCGAGGGGTTCGGCGAGTCCTCGGGCCGGTTCCAGCGGAGCGTCTGATTGAAAAATGCTGCGGACGGGCCGGGCCGGAACCGCGAAATGACTCGCCAAATCCATGGTTTGGCTGCAAAAACACGGTTAGTGAAAGCTTAACAGCCTGCGGGCTATGAGTTCGTGACCGGCGAGACAGAACAAGGGGTGGCGACAGTTGGGCGCCGCCCTTTCCGCGTCGTAAGTGACATCAGTTTCAGGGCGGGTGCGGCGACGCATCCTGCATGAGCGCGTTTCGGGAGCAATGAATGGCCAGCAAGGCAAAGACGCTGCAGGTTAAGGACAAGGAAAAAGACGACAAGGCAGCGGACGCCCCCGAGAAGGATTCTCCGGACGCACCGTCGCCGTTGCTCGACCTGTCGGACGCCGCCGTCAAGAAGATGATCAAGCAGGCCAAGAAGCGCGGCTTCGTGACCTTCGATCAGCTCAACGAAGTGCTGCCGTCCGACACCACCTCGCCGGAACAGATCGAAGACATCATGTCGATGCTTTCCGACATGGGCATCAACGTCTCCGAGGCCGAGGACGCCGACAGCGAGGAAGAAAACAAGGAAGAGGCCGAGGACGAGACCGACAACGAACTGGTCGAGGTCACCCAGAAGGCCGTCACCGAGGTCAAGAAATCCGAGCCCGGCGAGCGCACCGACGATCCGGTGCGGATGTACCTGCGCGAGATGGGCACCGTCGAGCTGCTGTCGCGCGAGGGCGAAATCGCGATCGCCAAACGCATCGAGGCCGGCCGCGAGGCGATGATCGCGGGCCTGTGCGAAAGCCCGCTGACCTTCCAGGCCATCATCATCTGGCGCGACGAATTGAACGAGGGCAAGATCTTCCTTCGCGACATCATCGATCTGGAAGCCACCTATGCCGGCCCGGACGCCAAGAACAACATGAACCCGACCATGCTGGCGGCCCCGCTCGGCGCCGATGGCCAGCCGCAGGCTGCGGCCAACGGCAACGGCGCGGCTGCGGTGCAGTCGGCGCCCGCGCATGTCGCGCCGCCGGCGGCGCCGCCGGCGCCGACCCCGTTCCGCGCCGCGCCCGCCGCCGCCGCCGAGGGCGAAAGCACCTCGGAGGCGTCCGCCGAAGGCGACATGGACGACGACGAATTCGAAAACCAGATGTCGCTCGCCGCCATCGAGGCCGAACTGAAGCCGAAGGTGGTCGAGACCTTCGACAAGATCGCCGACAACTACAAGAAGCTGCGCCGCCTGCAGGAGCAGGACATTTCCAACCAGCTGCAGAACGAGACGCTGTCGCCGGCGCAGGAGCGCAAATACAAGAAGCTGAAGGACGAGATCATCGTCGAGGTGAAGTCGCTGCGGCTCAACCAGGCCCGCATCGATTCGCTGGTCGAGCAGCTCTACGACATCAACAAGAAGCTGGTGTCGTTCGAGGGCCGCCTGCTGCGCCTCGGCGACAGCCACGGCGTCGCGCGCGAGGACTTCCTGCGCAACTACCAGGGCTCGGAGCTGGATCCGCGCTGGCTCAACCGCGTCTCCAAACTCTCGGCAAAGGGCTGGAAGAATTTCGTCCATCACGAAAAGGACCGCATCAAGGAGCTGCGCCACGAGATCCAATCGCTGGCCGCATTGACCGGGCTGGAGATCGGCGAATTCCGCAAGATCGTGCACGGCGTGCAGAAGGGCGAGCGCGAGGCGCGCCAGGCCAAGAAGGAAATGGTCGAGGCCAATCTGCGTCTGGTGATCTCGATCGCCAAGAAATACACCAACCGCGGCCTGCAGTTCCTCGACCTGATCCAGGAAGGCAACATCGGGCTGATGAAGGCGGTCGACAAGTTCGAATACCGCCGCGGCTACAAGTTCTCGACCTATGCCACCTGGTGGATCCGGCAGGCGATCACCCGCTCGATCGCCGACCAGGCCCGCACCATCCGCATTCCCGTGCACATGATCGAGACCATCAACAAGATCGTGCGCACCTCGCGCCAGATGCTGAACGAGATCGGCCGCGAGCCGACCCCGGAGGAGCTCGCCGAAAAGCTCGGCATGCCCTTGGAGAAAGTTCGCAAAGTCCTCAAGATCGCCAAGGAGCCGCTGTCCCTGGAAACGCCCGTCGGCGACGAGGAGGATTCGCATCTCGGCGATTTCATCGAGGACAAGAACGCGATCCTGCCCATCGATGCCGCGATCCAGAGCAATCTGCGCGAGACCACCACGCGCGTGCTGGCGTCGCTGACGCCGCGCGAGGAACGCGTGCTGCGCATGCGCTTCGGCATCGGCATGAACACCGACCACACGTTGGAAGAAGTCGGCCAGCAGTTCTCGGTGACGCGCGAACGCATCCGGCAGATCGAGGCCAAGGCGCTGCGCAAGCTGAAGCATCCGTCGCGGTCGCGGAAGCTGCGGAGCTTTTTGGATAATTAGCGCGCGACGCCTGTTTCACCTCTCCCTTCGGGAGAGGTCGGGCGCAGCGCCGGGTGAGGGGCTAGGATCTCACGTTGGAGCGGCGCCCCCTCGCCCGATTCACGTCCGACGATGCTTCGCATCGCCGAACGTAAATCGACCTCACCCCGCCGGGGAGAGGTGAGCCGAACGCCGGCCTCGCCGGTTCAATTCCGCCTGGCAGTGAGGAGGCCAAAACGATCCAGCGTGCGCCGCTTTTTCATGGCATCATCGAGTCCAGGCAACAGCAAGGGATTCGCATGCGCAAGCTTGGTTCGGCCGTTTTTTTCGTTGCCGTCACCCTCGCCACCCCGTCCTTCGCCGCCCGCTGCGGCGGCGACTTCAACAGCTTCGTGGCCAGCATGGCGGCCGAGGCGCAGGCTGCCGGCATTTCGCAGGGCGTGACCAGCTCCGCCTTCGCCGGCGTCACCGAGGACGCGGCGGTGCTGAATTTCGACCGCCGCCAGCGCTACACCTTCAACAAGACCTTCGAGCAATATGTCTCCACGCGGGTCGGGTCGGGCCGCATCAATACCGGGCGGGCGATGCTGCAGCGGAACGCGGCGCTGTTGTCGCGCATCGAGGCGAAATTCGGCGTGCCGCGGCAGATCCTGGTGGCGATCTGGGGGCTGGAGACCGATTTCGGCCATGGCGACATGGGCAAGCTGCCGGTGATCCGCACCCTGACCACGCTGGCGCATGATTGCCGCCGCACCGAACTGTTCCAGGGCGAATTGCTGGCGGCGCTGAAGATCCTGCAGCGCGGCGATCTTCCGCTGAGGGACCTGATCGGCGCCTATGCCGGCGAAATCGGCCAGACCCAGTTCCTGCCGTCGTCCTACATCAAATACGGCGTCGATTTCGACGGCGATGGCCGCGTCGACCTGCGCCACAGCGTGCCCGACGTGCTCGCCTCCACCGCCAACCTCCTGCACACCAACGGCTTCAAGATGGGCGCGCCCTACGACGAAGGCAGCGCCAATTTCGAGGCGATGCGCGAGTGGAACCACGCCACCATCTACCGCAAGACCATCGCCTATTTCGCCGACCGGTTGATCGGGCAGTGAAGCGAGCTTCGTCATTCCGGGGCGGCCCGCAGGGCTGTACCACGACTCTCGACATCCAGAGCTGGTCGGGGAGCGCGGCGAACCGGGCCGGCGCGGCTTTCCTCGTCTTGCTGCGTCATGATATGGGCTGACGATGTCGCTCTCGTCGCCTCCGGAATCAAGAAGCGGGCCCGCGGCCCGCCATTTTGATCAAAACCGCCGTTGACGAGGCCGGGTGCCCGGGCGGAGCGAGGCCCCACCCGGGCTGGAAGTCACTTCTTGGACTTCTTGGCCTTCTTTACCTTCTTCGCCTTTTTCGCCTTCTTCGCTTTCTTAGCCATAGCATCCTCATCTGGGTTTAATGGATGGAAACGCGACACGAGGCATGCTCGGCGGAGGGCCAACCTCGCAATATCCTCGACTGCAATCCCAACAGATTCGCGGCACGCTGCCCCGCACTGTCACGCGGCTGTCATTGCGTTATCCACAGCTGTTATGGCTTGGCCGCCGCGATTTGCGCGGGGCGCGCCGGCGCGAAAGCTTCGTGCGCGCCGCCGCATCAGGGTTAACGATGACGCAACACCGCGCATCCTGCTCCGATCCGGAACATTAGCACGGCATCGCGGCCGCGCCGTTCATCAATTCAAAACCACGGTGTGGATTGCGCGCTCGCGGTGAGAGTCCATTAAGCGACACGGATGCATGTTGCCGTTCGGATGATGGGGATCGTCATGGGCGGGCTGTTCGATAACAGGGGGGGACGCGAGAAACGCGTCCTGGACGGGAAATGCTGAGCGTTCCGACGCTGTGGACCGTATTCGTGGTCAACTTCCTCGCGCTGGGCCTGGTGTGGGCCTATGTGATGCGCAGCTATCCCAAATTCGAGGCGGCGCGGTTCTGGACCGGGTCGGCGTTCGCGGCGGCCACCGGCTCGGCGCTGGCGATGCTGCGCGCGGTTTCGGATTCGCTGCTGCCGCTGCTGGCCGGCGGCACCGTGCTGGTGCTCGCGGCCTGCCTGGCGGCGATGGGCATCAGGCGTTTCTACGGCCAGCCGGTGTCGTGGCGCGGCACCGCGCTGATGACCGGATTGAGCCTCGCCGGCCTGGCCTTCTTCATCGTCGGCTATGACAGCGTGACGATGCGGATCCTGATCTATTCGGTGGCGCAGTCGCTGCCGCTGGCGTTGACGCTGAAACTGCTGCTGACGCGGCGGGATGGCCGCGACCATCCCGGCGCCCGGCTGGCCGCCATCGTCACCGTAGCCATCATCACGATTTATGCCGTCCGGGTGGCGGGCAATCTCCTGCATGTCGGCGTCGGGTTCTCGTTCACCCATTTCACCCCGGTGCAGGCGGTGATGTTCCTGCTGCTGATGTTCCTGTCGATGGCGTTGAATTTCGGCTTCCTGCTGATGGCGATGGACCGGCTGCGCAACGAGGTCGCCGACCTCGCGCTGCTCGACGATCTCACCGGGGTCGGCAACCGGCGGCGGCTGTTGCAGCGCCTGACCGAGGAATGCGCCAGATCGACACGCAGCGGCGAGACCTTCGCGCTGCTGGTGATCGATCTCGACGGCTTCAAGGCCATCAACGACACCTACGGCCACGCCGCCGGCGATGCCTGCCTGCAGCATTTCACCCTGATGACACAGACCCGGCTGCGGCCCGGCGACATGCTGGCGCGCACCGGCGGCGACGAGTTCTGCGTGGTGCTGCCCGCCAGCACGCTGCGCGAGGGCGCGATGATCGCGCGCCGCATCCTGGATGTCTGCCGCGCGGACGCCGAAGCCTGTACCGGCGAGGAAATCCCGATCGCGTTGTCGATCGGCGTGGCGCAATGGACCCGGCAGATCGGTGCATTCCCCGACCGGCTGATGGCCGCCGCCGATCACGCGCTGTACATCGCCAAGAACGAAGGCAAGAACCGTCACGCGGTCTACAATCCGGCGCCGCCGCTGGTGCCCGGCGATGAAGCGGTGCCGCAGAAGCCCCTGCGCAAGCACGCCTAGACTTTGTTTCGCCGGATTCCCGCGGGGATCCGGGGCAAGCGCCTTGCGCCGGGCCGCCGGCTCGCAAAAGCTGCAAAGCGTGCTATTCAGGAAATTCACGGGATCGATCCGATGAATTTCCGCCTGCTGGCGCTGGCGCTTGGCGTCACCGCAATCGTCACTCCGGCCCTTGCCCAAGCTCCCGATCTCGCGGCGATCGCGCGGATGTCGGGCACCCCGGAAATTCCCGGCCTCAAAATGGTCTGGCTGGCGCCGTGGGGCGAGGTGTCGAAAGCCCATCCCTGGCGCAACATCATCGTGCACCAGACCGAAGGGCCGGCCGGCTCGGCCCGCGGCGGCGCCGAGCTGCAGGCCAGGAATCCGACCCGGCGCGGCGTCACCGTCTGGGTCGAAACCGACGGCACCGTGTACTGGGCGGTGCCCGAGACCCTGGTTCCGACCCATGGCGACGGCGCCAACCGCAACGACAACAGGTTCATCGACAACGGCCCGACCTATCATCAGGTGGTCGGCAGCAATTCGATCGGGGTGGAATTCGCCGGCAATTATCCCGACGTGACGCGCGGCGCCACCGACGCGCAGGTCGCGGCATGGCGGATCCTGGTGCGGGTGCTGCGTGCGCGTTACGGCATCGCCGCCGAACGGGTCTATGCCCATGACTGGATCGACTACAAGGACGCGCGCTATTGCGAGGGCTGCGCGCTCGCAACCCTGGCCCGGCGGCCGGATTTCTAGGAAAGCGGGCCGCTCAGATCGGCCGCTCCATCCAGCGGAAGATGCGGCTGATCAGGCCGTTGCGCGGGCGCCTTTGCGCCTGCGGCGCCTCGTCCGCGGCGATGCAGAGCCGATGGAAGTAGTCGAGGAATTCGAGATCGTTCGGCTCGGTCACGCTGAAATGCTCGTCGCCGACGAACACCGTATAGGCGTGGAAAAACGGCCCGATCAGCGGCACCGTGGCCGTCGCGGCGGGGTCCTTCGAGATCAGGAATCGCGACGGCTCCAGGCCATGGGCCACCATCGCCTGTTCGAGCTGCGGCAGCCGGCGCATGAATTCGGACGAAAACCCGCCGACGGTTGATTGCAGGGTGATGGCCACGACGATCCCCGTGACACTGCCGCGCGGACCAGCCGGCCGGCGAGGGTCTCAGGAATTGGTCGGGCGGAGCCGGCGCCAGGTTCACGCCGGCGTTCGGAACGGCGCCGGCGTCCGCAGCATCCGAAAAACCTCCCGGACAATAAAAAAGCCGGCGTTGCCGCCGGCTTTTGTCACCTCAGATGAGGCCGCCGCAATCAATGCGCGGCGTGCAGCGCGGCTTCTTCCTGCCGGGCGATGGTGCCCTTGACCGCGGACTGCACCTTCTCGAAGGCGCGGACCTCGATCTGCCGCACCCGTTCGCGCGACACGCCGAATTCGGCGGCGAGGTCTTCCAGCGTCATCGGATCTTCCGCCAGCCGCCGCGCCTCGAAGATGCGGCGCTCCCGGGGGTTGAGCACGCCGATGGCGCCGTTCAGCGCCTCGCGGCGATGATCGAACTCCTCGTGCTCGGCCATGATGGCTTCCTGGTTGGGCGAATTGTCGACCAGCCAGTCCTGCCATTCGCCGGCCTCGCCGTCGTCACGGATCGGCGCGTTGAGCGACGCATCGCCGCCGAGGCGGCGGTTCATGTCGACGACGTCCTGGGCCGTGACGCCAAGCCGCTTGGCAATCAGCTTGACCTGGTCGGGATGCAGGTCACCCTCGTCCAGCGCCGAGATCTTGCTCTTGGCCTTGCGCAGGTTGAAGAACAGCTTCTTCTGGTTCGCGGTGGTGCCCATCTTCACGAGCGACCACGAACGCAGGATATACTCTTGAATCGACGCCTTGATCCACCACATGGCGTAGGTGGCGAGCCGGAACCCCTTTTCGGGTTCGAACCGCTTCACCGCCTGCATCAGGCCGACATTGCCTTCCGAGACGACCTCGGAGATCGGCAATCCGTAGCCGCGATAGCCCATGGCGATCTTCGCCACGAGCCGGAGATGGCTGGTGACGAGGTGGTGTGCCGCGTCGCGATCGTCGTGCTCGCGCCAGCGTTTGGCGAGCATGTATTCCTGCTGGGGTTCCAGCATCGGAAACTTGCGGATCTCGGCGAGGTACCGGGAAAGGCCGGATTCTCCGTTGAGAATCGGCAGGGTAGCTGTACGGGCCATTTAGCGCCCTCCAGTGGTTCAGGCCCCCGATAGCGGCGGGCCAGGCAGACGACTGCTGTGTTAAAGCCAATCGCGCTGCGATGTTCCGCGTTGGATATTCAACGCAGGTGCAACATACACCAAATCCGGAGGCTTTTGGAAGGATCGCGGGGGTCACGTCACCGTGTGGCTGGTATAACCTGTTGTCATAACAGTGTTTTCTCGAAGGCCCTGCGTCATTGCGTCGCTCGCAGCAGATCCCGGAGAAGGGTCAGGTCCTCCGGCAAATCCGAAATCCACTCCAAAACCGCCCCGGTTCGGGGGTGTTCCAGGGCAAGAAGGTATGCGTGCAGCGCTTGGCGCCCGAGGGCGGCGAGCGCCGCCTGGCTACGGGGGCCGAGATGGCCGGCCTTGGTCTTGAAGTGCGGGCCGTAGACCGCGTCGCCCAGCAGGGGATGGCCGATATGGGCAAGATGCACCCGGATCTGATGGGTGCGGCCGGTCTCGAGATGACAGGCCAGCAGGGCCGCGACCGGCTTGCCGTCGCTGCCGGCAAAGGATTCCTGGATTTGCCAGTGGGTGATGGCCTGCCGGCCGGACTGGCGCACCGCCATTTTCTCCCGGGCAAAGGGATGGCGGTCGATCGGCGCATCGACGGTGCCGCGCTGCCGGTTCGGCAGGTCCCAGACGAAGGCCATGTAGCCGCGCCGCATCGCGCCGGTGCGGCCATGGTCGGCGAACTGCGCGGTCAGCGACGCATGCGCCCGGTCGTTCTTGGCCGCCACCATCAGCCCGGTGGTGTCCTTGTCGAGCCGGTGCACGATGCCCGGCCTTCGCACCCCGCCGATTCCGGAAAGACTGGCACCGCAATGGGCGATCAGCGCATTGACCAGGGTGCCGGTTTCGTGCCCGGCGGCCGGATGCACCACGAGGCCCCTGGGCTTGTCGATGACGATGATGTCGTCATCCTCATAGACGATATCGAGCGCGATATCCTCGCCCTCGGGCTCGGCGGCAATCGCCTCCGGTACGTCGATTGTGATCGTATCGCCCGAAGTGACGTGATAAGCGGGGTCGCGGATGACAGCGTTTTTCAGCGTGACGGAGCCTGCAAGGATCAGCGCCTTCAGCCGCGAGCGCGACAGCTCGTGCAGCCGCACCGCGAGCACGCGGTCGAGCCGGGCCGATCCCTCGTCGCCGGCGACGGTGACCTCGAGCCGTTGCGCGCCATTCGAAGCCGAGCCTTGTTGCAACGAAATGCCTTCCAAAAAGAGCCTTGCATGACCGAAATTGCTGCGCCGGAACCCACCTTGGAACAGGCTGCGCTGTTCGCGCGGGTGCGGCGGCTGATGCTGATCGCGGGCCTTACCACGGCGCTGGCGGTCGCGGCCGTCCTCATCGCCATCGGCTACCGTCTTTTCCGCGCCGAGGGAAGCGCCGTGGTGACCGACGTCACGGCCACCTTGCCGAAGGGCGCCCGCATCCTCGCCACCGGGGTCGCCGGCGACCGGCTGGTGGTGACGCTGGATATCGCCGGCGCCACCGAAATCCGCACCTTCGACGCGCATTCGTTGAAGCCGATGGGCCGGCTGAAATTCGTCGGCGAGCCCTGACGCTGCCCCCGCCGCGGCCGGCCGCCGGGCCCGACCGCAGCGCCCCCAGCCATCGCACCCGCCGCCAAACCCGGCTTGCGGACGGCGGATTTCAAGGCTATTCCCTGCTGGTCCGCTCCCTTCGTCTAGCGGTTAGGACGTCGCCCTCTCACGGCGAAAACAGGAGTTCGATTCTCCTAGGGAGCGCCAGCAAGCTACAGGCGGCAAGATACCCGGTACGCGGTTCGCATCGCTCTCACGCCGCCTCGCAGGACACGATCTTCTTGATCTGCGGCGCGAACATGGCTTCGGCCGTTTCGAGATCGAAGCCTGCCTGAATGTTCATCCAGAACGCAGCGCCGGTCTTGAAGAATTTGCCGAGCCGCAGCGCGGTGTCGGCTGTAACGGGCTTTTCTTCGCGCGCGATGCGTTCGATCCGGGTATGCGGCAAGGCTGCCGAACTATATCGCCCCGATCGAAGCCGCGGGACCGCGCCTGGCGATCGATCACACGGGACGACGGAAGTGTCTCAGTATCTCGCTGAGGGCGCCGCTCACGGCACTCAGTTCCTGAACATGGATCTTCGAAAGCTTGCGCAGGCGGCGCTGGCCTTCAGCGGTCAGCCGAAGCAGAATCCGTCGGCCATCGTCGGGATCAATGACCCGGGCAATCAGACCGAGTTTTGTCATGCGATCGACAAGCTCGACGGCCGTGTGGTGCCGAACCAGGAGAAGCTTGGCCAGTTCGCCAACCGAAATCGGCTTGTCCTGCGAAAATCCCTTGATGGCCAGCAGCGCCTGATGCTGCTGCGGCGTCAGGTTCTGGCCATGCGCGGCGGCTTCACTGAAAGCCATGAACTTGCGCATTTCGTAGCGGAATCGGGCGAGCGCGCGATAGTCGACGTCGCGCACCCCGTCTTGCGCTCCGATCGAAGGCCGCGTCTTGTCCGGCGCCTTGCCCTTGCCTGAAGAATTCATCGGGCTCGGCCCGTCCCTGACGCCGATGCTCCATCGTTTTGCTTCGCAGGCCTGCGCGGACCGAAGAATGCGATGCGGCTGGATTCCGACGTTCTGGCCGCGGCACGGATCCGCAGCAGGTCCTTGCGCGATACCAGGCCCAGCAGGTGCTGGGTGTCGCGATCCACGATCGGCACCCGGCCGACATCCGCCGTCACCATGCGGTCGGCGAGGTGGGAAACCGGCTCGTCGGCATAGCCGACCGCAAGCGAGCGATCCGAGACCCTGTCGAACAGCGTCTCCTCGCCGTGCGGGCTTTCCGCGCGCCACCGCAAGACATCGGCCCGCCCGACCATGCCGGCGACTTCGCCATCCGCGTCGAGCAAGGGGTAGGATTTATGCCGCCGGACCTCGCTGGAAAAGAACTGGACCGCCTCGTCAACCCGCATGGCCGCAGGCAGAGTATCGACTTCGCGTACCATCACTTCGCGCACGCGCAGCAGTTCGAACGGGTCGATGCTGTACTCCCGGACGACGTGTTGGCCGCGTCGCGCGATCTTCTCCGTCAGGATAGAGCGTTTGAGCAGCAGTACGGTCAAGGCGTAGGCGGCGCTGCTCGCCACCAGCAGCGGTCCGAGCAGCGCGAGATCTCCGGTCAATTCCACCGCGAACAGAATGGCGGTGAGTGGCGAGCGCATCGTGCCGCCCATCATCGCGGCCATTCCGATCAATGCCCAGGCGCCGTGTTCGCCCGGCAGCAACTGGCCTTCGAGCCAGCCCGCGCAGCCACCGAAGATCAGCAGCGGCGCCAGCACGCCGCCGGAGGTTCCGGAGGCGAGGGCGATAATCCAGATGATGGACTTGACCACAAGGACCGCAACGACGGTCGACACCGCGATGTGGCCCTTGAGCAGGTCAGCGATGACGTCGTAGCCGACGCCAAGTGCGCGTGGCTCGATCAGACCGCCCAGCCCGACCGCAATACCACCGATCGCGGGCCACCACATCCAGTGCAGCGGGATCAGGCCGAACAGGTCTTCCGCCTTGTAAAGCAGGCCGGTGAGCAGACCCGACTGCAGCCCGGCGATGATGCCGACACCGATAAAGGCGAGCGGTCCCCACCACGGCAGGTCCAGGTGACCTGCAAAGGGAAACAGGGCGCCGCCGCCGATCAGCAGCGGCCGCAACGCCGAGGAGACCACGCAGGCGCCGATCACGGGGATCAGGCTGCGCGGCTTCCATTCGAACAGCAGCAATTCGACCGCGAGCAGCACGGCTGCGATGGGCGTGCCGAAAATCGCCGTCATGCCGGCGGCCGCGCCCGCGACCAGCAGCGTCTTGCGTTCGGCGGCGCTCAGGCTGAAGCACTGGGCGAACAGCGAACCGATCGCGCCGCCGGTCATGATGATGGGGCCTTCGGCACCAAACGGGCCGCCGCTACCGATCGAGATCGCGGAGGACAGGGGTTTGAGCAGCGCGACTTTCGGTTTCATTCGGCTGCCGCCGATCAGGATCGCTTCGATGGCCTCGGGAATGCCGTGCCCCCGGATCTTCTCGGATCCGAAACGGGCCATCAATCCGACGACGAGACCGCCGATGGCAGGCGCAATCAGCATCGACATGCCCGGTTTCAAGCCGGCGAGAGAAAGCGTCCGTCCGCTCAGGGTATGCAGCCAGACCAGATTGCTCACCAGCGCGATGGCGTGAAGCAGGACCCAGGCGGCTACTCCGCCGCCGACGCCGACCGGCACCGCCATCGCAATGAGCATGAGTACCCGTCGGTCTGTCGTGAAATCCCCGAGCCGTGGCGAGGAATTGCCGGAAGTGGAAGCGGACATGGTGATCCTTCGGAAGATCGGGAGGGATGGAATCGCGCTGCTCCCGGTGGAGACATCGCCGCCGGCGCGACGCTGAATTATATCGTGATGCGATATAATTCAATAAGGCAGAATGACAAAAAAACCGTCAAGAACCCCGGTTTTCAGCTTTTTGAGTGCCCGGCGAAATCGCTCGCTTGCCGCGCACTCGCGGCCGGCACCCGATGCTTTCCGTCAAGCACCCCCGGCGCCCGGTTGCTCCTGAACCCGCACCTCGACAGAACCGATTGGTTGAAGGTCAAAACGATAGGTTGCGTCTTCCAGCGGAAACACGGTTTTCATGACGCTTCCGGTCATCACGACTTGACCGGCTTGCAGCCCAGCGCCGCGCGACGCCAGCTGGGTGGCCAGCCAGGCGACTGAATTGAAGGGATGGCCGAGGATGTCGCGGCCGTGCCCTTCGCCAATCGCAACATCGTCTTTGGTTGCGCGCCCAAGCACGCTCTCCAGGTCGGGCCATGTCGTTGCGAATTCCGACAGCACCATGCCGCCGTTCCAGGAGTTGTCCGCGACCAGCGAAAGAACGTCGAGGCCGGCATAGTCGGCGCTGCGGTCGTCGACCAGTTCGATGGCGGCGCAGACCCCGCCGATGTGAGGCTGGATCATTTCGGCGGTGTACGGTACGGGCGTGACCGGAACGTCCGATTTGATGCGCACCGCGATCTCGAATTCCAGGCCCAGCCGCCCGAAATCCGAGCGACGGATGCTCGCTCCCGATTGATGCAGGCGGTTTCCGAGCACGGTGCCGGCGATCGGATGGTCGATGCCGCAAAACGCCTGCATCGCAGCCGATGTCAGCCCGACCTTATAGCCGACGCCGCCGCCGTGCTCGCTGTGCAGAAGCCCGATAAATTTCTCCTGGATATCGTAGGCCTCCCGGATCGTCGCCGGCGCGAGCGGCGCAACAAGCGGCTTGAAGTGCAGCCCGGCCTTGTGTTGGGCGAGCAGCGATTCGGCTGCGCGCCGAACCTTGATGTCGTCCATGGCGCCTCTCCCTTCTTGGCAGATCTTAGCCGGCCGGACACTGCGGTCAAACCACGGCCCAGGCCATCCCAGGGCGTTGATGGCGAATTTCTCCCGCTGGGTTGTGATCCGCGGCCATTGGCGGGCTGCCTTGCACCGGCCGCCCGCGGCGGCGGCGTCAGGCCCGCTGTCCCGCCGCGTCGAGGATCAGCCGGCTGATTTCGTCGGGATGCGAGATCAGCGCGAGGTGGCTTGCCTTCACCTCGATGGTCGTGGCTTCCATCCGCTTGGCCATGAAGCGCTCGAGGTCCGGGTTGATGGTGCGGTCTTCGGTCGATACCGCGTAGAAGCTCGGTTTCGATCGCCACGCCGCCTGCGTGGTCTTGCCGGCCAGCAGTGCCTTGTGGAACGGCTGCTGGACCGCATAGAGCACCCTGGCCTTGGCTTCCGGCAGGTCGCCGGCGAAATCGCGCAGGAACGCCTCCTCGGTCAGGCGACCTTCGTCGCCGTCAAAGACGATGCCGGCCGTCGCCGGCGGCGTCGGATAGGTCTTGGCCAGCGCCGTGTAGTCCTCGCCGGCGTCCGGCGCGCGCGCCGCCACATAGACCAGCGCCGAGACGTTGGGGCGCATACCGGCCTCGGTCACGATCATGCCGGAGAAGGAATGCCCGACCAGGACCGTCGGGCCATCCTGCCGCGCCAGCACCCGCTCGGCCGAAGCGACCGCCTCGGGCAATGTCGTCAGCGGGTTCTGCACGGCGGTGGCGTTGAGGCCAGCCGCCTGCAATCTTGAGATCACCTCGGACCAGCAGGAGCCGTCGGCGAACAGCCCGTGCACCAGCACGACGTTGCGCGCCCTGGGGGGAGCAGCGGCGGCGGCCCTGCCCCGCGCGCCGATCAGCGAAGCGGCGGCACCGGCAAGCAGGGCGGCCGAAAAACTGCGCCTGTGCATCGTCATGATCCATCCTCCTTCGGTTAGCGGCGAGGCCTGCCTCGCCGCGGCGGCCCGGAATAGCAAGATGCCGGGCGAGATTGATTTCGTCGCCTGAGCCACCCGCTTTGCCATAGTTGCTCCTCCCCACAGCGACGCGGGGTCGAGACCAAATCGACTGGTTCTGTTCTCTTCAAACGGCCCGTTCGGCAAATGCAAGTCTCCGGCATCGTGCGAGCTTCGAAAAACTCCGGCGCACGTCGCGCTTGGCGCTGGGGTCGCGTTCGATGCCAGAGAGACGAAGGCTGTACGTGTCATTGAGCGGTCGAACCGCCGTTAGGCTTGGAATGGCGACAGGGCATAATGCTATCATGGAACGGGTACGGCGGCTGGAAGTCTTTACCGCAACCGGTCGTCGGCGGAGGTGGAGCGACGCAGACAAGGCTCTGATCGTCGCGCAGATCGTTGCGAGTGGCGATTCTGTCTGTGCGGTGGCTTGACGCTATGGTTCGCTGATGTCGACGACGATCAAACGTCTGACTCGTCTGGCACTGTCCTGAGCGTGACTGCATCAGCATGATTTCCGCCATTGAGGCTTCGTCGCCAACAAGCAGGGCTCAGTTGATTGCCGGAAAGGGCGGTCGTTTCCCGATTGGTTCGCGATCACGCCAAGGTCCCAATAAATATCATAACATAATTCATGCCACCATGGCATATACTACAATGATTTTTGTAATCCTTACGCTTACTTAAGGGTAATCTTAGCCAAGCATCATGTGATCGAAGCGCTGTTGCAACACACTGTTTCAATCACATTGAGGCTTGAGAAGTGCCGTCCGGCTATCGATCAATAAGTTGTTTTTGTCGCGATCGGCGCAGCAACAGCACGGCTGTTTTCCTGCTTGCGTGTTGCGCCTCAACCTCAACTTTCGGCGGCGCGGCAACTTGCTCAACAACTGCCGGAGATCCAGGCCGGCCGCAGACTGCAGGCGACGCCTTCAACGTGGGTTCAGATCCAAGGACGCCACCTGAAGCTTCTGCTGTCGGCTCATTGGCATCGGACCGACAGGCCTTCACGCCTCGCCGGTCGGGGTGCACTCGATCAGGCAGCGCCGCGCGCGGCGGTCACTCGCGCAGCAGCATGCCGTCCTCAATAAAATCCGATGCCATTGTCGCGCCGGCTGCAATTCGCCGGCCGGAGCCCAGAGCGAACAGCCACGATGCGTGAAAATTCCGCCAGCCCATTTGTCGACAGCTTTATCCAGACGCTTGTTCGCTTCAGAGACGATCGGCGAGGCAATATCGCCCTGATCTTCGGGCTATCGTGCGTGATGATATTTACGGCGATGGGCGCCGGCCTCGACCTGTCACGGGCCTACCTGGCCAAACAGAAGCTCATCGAGGTCGCCACGCTCACTTGCCAATACGCCAGTCGGCCCGCGGTGGTCGATACGTCGACGGCCTCCTATAACGGCTCCGGCGGCGGCGCAGCCTATTCCTCACAAGTGACTTCCTTTCTGACCAAGACGTGGCAAGGCCAGAACATAAACCTGACTCAGACGAACACGGTCCCCTTTACCTACAGTCAGGGCGGGACGGCAACCGTCAACCTCGCATCGTCCGTTCCAACGACGTTCATGGACATCGCGGGCTTTACCGCGATTCCGATCGCGGTGCAGATGAACTGCTATACCACCCCAAGCTCCATACTTCAGCGCGTGCCCGACAGCAGTTCCCAGTTCATGATCCAGGAAAGCTTCGAGGCAGTACCCGGCGCGCCCAACAACCACTATCAGACCTACCTTCCGAACGGCAGCAATGGAACTCAAATCAGCCCGACCGGCTATACCAGCGCGGTCGGTTACACCGGCGCGGGCGGTACGCAATGGCACATCACCGGTTATTGTCTCGAACAGGACAAGTCCGGACAAATCAAATCAACCGTATATGATGGCAATTACTCCGTCGAACTGGATTGCGACAACGGCAGCGATAGCGCCGGCAATTCGTCGATCTCCACCCTGATTTATGCGCCGGCCGGAACTTACGAACTTCGCTATTCCTTCGCTTCGCGAGTCGATTATCCAAGTTACGATCCGGTCTATCTGTGCGGCTCCGCCGCAAGCGATCTGAATTGGGCCAACAGTTCCACGACCACATGGACGGGCTCGATGGCGACCGCTTACCGCACCAATCAAATCAACGTCTACTTCGATTTGAATACCAGCAGCAACGCTCCGCCGATGCATACGACGCTCGACGGCACGCAACAACTTGCGGGCAGCAACCTTGTCGACATGTGCCTTTATGGCCAGACCTGGATCCAGCGAAGCGTCAGAATCAACGTTCTGACGGCGGGCTATTACTGGCTGAGCTTTGCCGCCGACGGCTCGAACGATTCCTACGGCGGCCAGTTGGATGACATTCTGCTTTGCAAAGTGAGCTGCACGGGAACGGTGCAGGACAATTATACAACGGCCTGGGCCGTCTCCAGCCTGCTGTTCTACGATAATTTCGAAAATCCGGTCTATTCGGGAGGCCAGTACAATACCAACGGCAACGTCAACAACAGCCTCGGATCTTCCTCGTTCTGGAACCAGACCTATGGCTGGGCCAACGCGCCCACCAACCAGTTGCCGTACTGGATGTCCGGCTGTCCGCAGGCCACCCAGTGCATCGAACTCGGCTGGAACGTCAACAGTCTGATCGGCCAGCCGTTCCTGCTCGTGCCCGGCTATTACCAGGTCAAGTACGACTACGTATCCGAGGTCCTGTTCTCGACTCTGGGCAGCACGGTCTATTGCGGCACGACGCCGTCTGCGGCCCAGATACCGACGCTCTCGGCCGCCAGCAGCACCGGCATAGACCGGGTCAACAATGCCAATCACGGAACGCTCAAAAACGATACCAACACCGTCGGCGTATTCATGTCCCATGCCCAGGAGGCAAGCACGCCGAACACCGGCAACGCGCTGGGCACGACCACCAGCTACACCAATCCGGATGGATCGACCTCGACGACACCGACGGTGGCGCCCAACGGCATCAGCCTGACCAGCTACAATGCGTCGCAGGTCAATCCGTTGCTTGACATCTGCGGTTACGCCTCGACGGCGCAAACCCGCACTGCCGTGGTTTTTATCGAGAAATCGGCCTTCTATTGGCTGACGATGGCCTCGCTCGGCAGCGCCGACGCGTTCGGCGGGCAAATCGACGACGTCAGGATCACGGCGCTTGGCAGTCCATACATGTCAAGTCCGCCATCCAATGCGATCACAATACCCGTTCCGTCTCCGCAGCCGAATTCGAGCATCTCCTACACCGGATTCTCGATCATCGCCGATCCGCCCGCGCCATGATCCACGCCGGTTCACCCATCAAAGCGTTGATCGGCAATATAATCCGATTTTCCAGCGATCGCCGCGCCTCATCGGCGGTGGAATTCGCCATTGTCGCAGCGCCATTTTTCTATCTGCTAATGGGCATCGCCCAGGTTGGCATCTTCTATATGGCCCAATCCGCGCTCGATACCGGCGTCAGCAACACCGCCCTCGCGTTGCGGGCCAATTTTTCGACGGGGAGTCCCGCAACTCTGCTCGATTCGGGCGCGCTCAAAAGCAGCGTAGTCAACGGTGCGGGAGCGATTATCTCAAATGATTCCAGCCTTTCAGTGGAGATCAGGCAGTTGACCAGTCTGGATTCCGCGATGGTCCCCATCGTCGACGGGACCGTCGACTACGGATCGACGACCAGCACGCTTGTGCTGCGTGCCCAATCGAGCGTCGTCACGCTGGCGCCGGGTCTGGGTGGCCTCAATACGATCTATTCGAGTGCCCTGGTTCGGCGGCAAGGTACTTGAGTCATGCATGAAAGACTGCGAAAATTCGCGCGATCGCGATCCGGAACCGCCGCGATCGAATTCGCATTCATTTGCCCGATCCTGGTGATGATGATCGCGGCTGTCGTCGAAATTGGCCGTCTCTACCAGGTTTATAATGCCACCAACCGCCTCGCGACCCAGTATGCGATTGTCTATTCTGATTGCTCGGACCTTCCTTCCGGGACCTGTAATACCGAATTGAGTGCCTTGGGTGCCGCCAATTCAGTTTCGAACATCGTGCCGCAGCTTCAGAGCAGTCTCTTGTCGCTTACGATTTTTCAGGTCAGCATGTCCGGGACGACGCCGACCGTCGTCTATTCCTATCCAGCGGGAGCGACGTTGACTACCGGCCAGGTGATGGCCGCTCAGGGCGTTCTGTCCGATGGCCAATCAGGTGTCGTCGTCACCGCGACGTATAATCATACCCTGCAGTTTTTCCAGACCCTGATGACGCCTTACCTCGCCTCGGTGCTTACCGCTTCATATACCGCGGTACAACTCAAGGGATGAAGCTGAGGTGGCGAAACATGCAGCCGACGCGAGAAGCCGTGCCGGCAACGGTCTGGTTCTAAATAGAAATTCGCGGCCTGATCGAGAAGAGCCTGGTGACGGAAGGCCAGTCGGCGTTGACCAGAATGTCGACGCCGAGGCGTTCGGCTGGGTTCTCGATGTCCCGAGCCGACGATGATCCCGATACCGAGCGGCATCAGGGTCTGGATCGCTATCAGGCACAGGCACACGCGCCGCGGCATGGATTGCCTGGCCTTGACGCGCCAGCAATGCCGTTTCAATCGCGGCCAGCCGCTTCTCTGATACTTTGAGCTTCGCCGGATTTTGCTTAATCAAACCGCGTTTTAGTCAGCAGTCCACCGCTGGGCCTTCACACAGCCTGGACCCATTTCAAAAGTTTGCCCGGCGCGAAGGCAGTCGTTTTTTGAATCATTCATTACGTCGTTATCTTAAATTTTAAGTTTTTAGCTCTAGATTGCAGCTGTGGACCCCGAAGGATCGGGAAAATTTTTTACCAGGAGGTACCGTGAAGAAATCTCTTGCAAAATTCTTGGCTGACGATTCCGCAGCCACCGCGATCGAATATGGCTTGATAGCTGCGGGTATCAGCCTCGCGATCATCGCTGTGGTCAATGGTATCGGCACCACACTCAACACCAAATTTACGACGCTGAATACATCATTAAAATAACTTCAACCCTTAGTCTGAAGAAGATCTAGCGTGTATTCCGTGGTCGTGCCGATCTAGTTCTCAGCGAAATCTGCATACAAACCCGTCCGCGAATCTGCGGGCGGGCTTTTTTCGTGGAAGGTTGAGGCAGCTGACCCCTCAGCCAAGGCCACCGGCGACATCGCCCATCAGGTTGCCTCGATTCAGTCGGCGACCGACGGCGCCGCGAGACGATTCGGGATCCGGCACCATTCGCGGCGACCGCCGTGGCCATTGCCGCAGCAGTGGCGCTGCAGGACGCGGCGATCCAGGAAATCGCGCGCAGCATCGGGCCGGTGACCGCCAATGCCGCCGGCATGACGCGCAGATGGAAGAGGTGCGCTCGCCGAAGTCGACAAACTGCTCAAGCTCACCGCGTAACCGCCAGCGTCCGGGCGCGGCTTCGTCAGGCCTTGCGGATGCAAGCCGAAAACAAGTGGCGCGCGATCCGGATATATCCCCGGCATCGGCGCAATTGTTGCCGCGCCCACGGCAGCTTTTGGTGCGGAAGCCTCTTGCCTATCACCTGCTGACATAGTCAACATGGCCAAAACGCCAGGAAACGCTGCCCATGACGCAATACGAGACCATCATCGTCGAACGGCCGGAGCCGCGCATCGCGCGGATCGTGATGAACCGGCCCGAGGCGCGCAACGCGCAAAACCTGCAGATGACCTATGATCTCAACGCCGCGTTCGACCGTGCGGTGCAGGACGACGCGGTCAAGGTCATCGTGCTGGCCGGCAGCGGTCCGCATTTCTCCGCCGGCCACGACCTGCGCCCCGCCGGCAAGAACGCCGCCGGCGCGGATTTTCCGGCGATCGGCGGCTGGGGCGGCTTTGCCGAGCCCAACGCCCATGGCCGTTTCGCCCGCGAGCAGGAGATCTATCTTCAGATCACCCGGCGCTGGCGCAACCTGGCAAAACCGACCATCGCCGAGGTCCATGGCAAGTGCATCGCCGGCGGGCTGATGCTGGCCTGGGCCTGCGACCTGATCGTCGCCAGCGATGACGCGGAATTCTGCGATCCCGTGGTTGCCATGGGCGTCTGCGGCGTCGAGTGGTTCGTTCATCCCTGGGAGCTGGGTCCGCGCAAGGCCAAGGAATTCCTGTTCACCGCCGACGTCTGGAGCGCGGAGGAGGCGCACCGGATCGGCATGGTCAGCCACGTGGTGCCAAGACCCGAGCTGTCATCTTTTGTGATGGCGCTGGCGCAAAGGATCGCCGCAAAACCCGCTTTCGCGCTGAAACTCACCAAGGAGGCCGTCAACCGCTCGGTCGACGTCATGGGCCAGCCCGCGGCGATCGACCAGGCCTTCGCGCTGCATCAGCTCTGCCATGCGCATAATCTGCAGGAGTTCGGCATGGTGGTCGATCCAGCCGGCCTGCATCCGTCGGTCGGAAAAACCGCTGTCGTAAAGTAGATCCCATGGACCTCAACCCGAGCGACGAGCAGCGCCTGCTGCGCGAGAGCGTCGACCGCTTCATCGCCGAGACCTATGACGCCGATCAACGCCGCCGCGCCGCGGACGATCCGCTCGGCTTTTCCGCGCAGATCTGGCGACAGTTCGCCGCGCTCGGCTGGCTGGCGCTGCCGATCGACGAGGCCCATGGCGGGCTCGGCGCCGGAGCGGTCGAGACTGCCATCCTGATGGAAGCGTTCGGCCGCGGCCTGGTCGCGGAGCCCTATCTTGCGACCGTCGTGATCGGCGCCGGCCTGATCTCCGAAGCCGGCCATCCGGCGCAGAAACAGGCGATTCTTCCCAAGGTCGCCGGCGGTTCGCTGCTGCTCGCATTCGCGCATTCGGAACGCGCCGCGCGCTTCGATCTGGCGCATGTGGAGACCACGGCGCAGCCGACGCCGGATGGCTGGCGGCTCGACGGCCACAAGACAGCGGTGCTCGACGGCCATGCGGCCAATCAGCTCATCGTTTCCGCCCGCATCGCCGGCGACGACGGCGCGGCAGGCCATCTGTGCCTTTTCCTGGTGCCGCGAGGCACCGCCGGAATCACCTTGAGGGATTTTGCGCGGCTCGGCGGCGGCCGCGCCTGCAATCTCGATCTCGGGGACGTTCGGCTCCCGGCCGATGCCCGGCTCGGCGACGGCGGCGACGCCCTGCCGAAAATCGAGGCCGTGGTCGACCGCGCGCTGGCCGCGCTCGGTTCCGAGGCGGTCGGCATGATGCAGACCCTGCTCGACCGGACGCTGGAATACACCAGGGTGCGCCAGCAATTCGGCCGGCCGCTGTCGGCCAACCAGGTGATCCGGCATCGGCTCGCCGACATGGCGATGCAGTGCGACGAGGCGCGATCGATCGCGCTGCGGGCCGCGCTGATGGCGGAGGCCGAACCGGTTGCGCGCGGACGCGCCGCCTCGGGCGCCAAGGCCAAGATCGGCAGATCCGCGCGCTTCGTCGCCGAACAGGCGGTGCAGCTGCACGGCGCCATGGGCGTCACCGAGGAGCTCGACATCGGCTGCTATTTCAAGCGCCTGCTCGCCTTCGACACGCTGTTCGGCGGCAGCGCGCATCACTATCGCCGCCACGCCGCGTTGGGCGGGCGGGCGATCCGTCACTTCTAGGAGCACGGCATGGATCTGACCTTCAGCGCGCAGGAGCGCCGCTTCGAGCAGGAAGTCCGCGAATTCATCGCGCAGAATCTGACGCCGGAAATGAAACGCGCGACCGCGCTGACGCCATCGGTGTTTTCCGATCCGGACATCGGCATGGCCTGGCAGCGGGCGCTGCACAAGAAGGGCTGGGGCGGGCCGGGCTGGCCGGTGGAATATGGCGGGCCGGACTGGACCGCGGCGCAGCGCTGGATCTTCGAGGCCGAATGCGCCCGCGGCGGCGTGCCGAATGTCAACGTGATGGGCGTCAAGATGGTCGGCCCGGTCATCATCGGCTTCGGCTCGGCGGAGCAGAAGAACTTCTACCTGCCGCGGATACTCTCCGGCGAGGACTACTGGTGCCAGGGCTATTCGGAGCCGGGTTCCGGCTCCGATCTCGCCTCGCTGAAGACCCGCGCGGTGCGCGACGGCGACCACTATGTCGTCAACGGCAGCAAGATCTGGACCACCCATGCGCATCACGCCAACCGCATGTTCGCACTGGTGCGTACCAATGACACCCCGCGGCAGCAGGACGGCATCAGCTTCATCCTGATCGACATGAACAGCCCGGGGATCACGATCCGGCCGATCCTGACCGTCGGCGGCGACCACGAGGTCAATCAGGTGTTCTTCGACGACGTCCGCGTTCCCGTCGCCAACCGCGTCGGCGAAGAGGGCAAAGGCTGGACCTATGGCAAATATCTGCTGGAATTCGAGCGCGGCTCCGGCATCGCCTCGGCCAAATTGCGCGACGCGTTGAAAACCGTTTCGGATCTCGCGGAATCCGAGGCCACCGGCCGCGCCATCGACGATCCCGACATCGCGCTTCGCATCTCCGAGATCGAGATCGATATCGATACCCTGGAAATGACCGAGCTGCGGGTGCTGTCGGCACTGCAGACCGGGCAAAATCCCGGCGCGGTGTCGTCGCTGTTGAAACTGCGGGTCAGCGAGATCCGCCAGGCCGTGACGCGGCTCGGCGTCGAAGTGATCGGCAATGACGGCCTGGCCGTCGAGCCGATGCGCCCCTTCTACAGGCTCAACCAGGAGCCGGCGATCCCCGAGGCCATGCTGCCGATCGTGCCCGAATATCTCAACGGCCGCGCCTACACCATCTTCGGCGGCTCGTCCGAGATCCAGCGCGACATCGTCGCCAAGATGGTGCTCGGACTCTGAGACATTGCCGCCCTTCGCGCGATTGCCGCGGGCTGCGGCGCGGTCACCGGATTCTCCGTTGTGCAGTGCCGGCGCAGACACTATGAGACTACCCAGGATACCGCCTCAAGGAGGACCCGCCATGCTCCCGACCGATCGTCGAACGATTTTGCGCGCCGCCGCGACCCTGCCGATGGTGGCGGCGTCGATGACCGGACCGGCGTCGGCCCAGACCCCCGCCGCGCCGCCGTCCGCGCCCGAGGCGGCGAAGCCCGCCGCGCCGCCACCCGCGGTGACGCGCATCCTGGCCCATTACGTGGTCAGCGCCCGCTATGACGACCTGCCGGCCAATGTTCGCAAGGAAGGCGTTCGGACCCTGCTGAACTGGGTGGGCGTGGCGATCGGCGGCTCGCGCCATCAGACGGTGGACATCGCGGCATCGGCGCTGGCTCCGTTCTCCGGGCCGCAACAGGCTTCGCTGCTCGGGCGCCGCGAGCGCTTCGACATCATGAACGCAGCCTTCATCAACGGCGTCTCCAGCCACATCTTCGACTACGACGACACCCATCTGAAGACCATCATTCATCCCGCCGGTCCGGTGGCCTCGGCGATCCTGGCGCTGTCGGAGATGCAGCCGGTGTCGGGCAAGGATTTTCTCAACGCGCTGGTGCTCGGCGTCGAAACCGAATGCCGGATCGGCAATTCGGTGTATCCGAACCACTACGATGTCGGCTGGCACATCACCGGCACCGCCGGCGTGTTCGGCGCCGCCGCCGCCGCCGGCAAGCTGCTCGGCCTCAACGAACAGCAGATGGTCTGGGCGCTCGGGCTGGCCGCCTCGCAGCCGGTTGGCCTGCGGGAATCGTTCGGCTCGATGAACAAGAGCTTCAATCCCGGGCGCGCCGCCAGCGACGGCATCTTCGCCGCGGTGCTGGCCTCGAAGAACTTCACCAGCTCGGACGCCATGATCGAGGCCAAGCGCGGCTGGGCCAACACCATCAGCACCAAGCAGGACTATCGCGAAATCATCGACGGCCTCGGCCAGCGCTACGAGGCGGCGCTCAATACCTACAAGCCGTTCGCCTGCGGCATCGTCATGCATCCGGCGATCGACGCCGCGATCCAGCTGCGCAACGAGAACAAGCTGACCGCCGACCAGATCGAGCGGGTCGAGCTCAAGGTGCATCCCCTGGTGCTCGAACTCACCGGCAAGAAAACCCCGCGCCAGGGCCTCGAAGGCAAGTTCAGCATCTACCACGCGGTCGCCGTCGCGCTGGTGGAAGGCGCCGGCGGCGAGAAGCAGTTCAGCGACCGCGCGGTGACCGACCCGACCGTGGTCGCGCTGCGCGGCAAGGTCGTCCCGGTGATCACGCCGGGGATCGATCCCGCCCAGGTCGACATGACCATCGTGCTGAAGGACGGCCGGACGCTGCACCGCCATATCGAGCACGCCATCGGCAGCGTCGAGATGCCGATGACCGACCGGCAGCTCGAAACCAAGTTCGCCGATCTGGCGGACGGCATCCTGCCCGCCGCGGCGATCCGCCGGGTGATGGATGCCTGCTGGAACGTCGAGAATCTGCCTGATGCGGCGGAGATCGCCAGGATGTCGGTCTCGTCCTGAGCGGGGAAGAGCGGCCCGCCGCGCGGTCTTTCATCGGGGCGGACCGAAGCTGCGGTCAGGGAATGGAAAGGGCCAGATGTCTCAGCGTCAAACGCCGTCGCGCCGCGGCTTGCTGCAGTACGCCGCCGGCTTGGCCGCGCTGACCTTCGCGCCGATCCGCCGCGCGGGAGCAGCGGACGCCGGCATCACCGCGCGGCTGGCGCGCTACATGGTCGCTGCGCGGGATCAGGCCCTGCCGGAAGCGGCGATGGTCGAATGCAAGCACCGGATTCTCGACACCTTCGGCGCCATGGTCTCGGGCTCGCGCATGAAGCCGGGCATCATGGCGGTCAAGTACGTTCGCGGGCTGGGCGGCGAGCCGCAGGCCTCGGTGATCGGAGCCGGCTTTCGCACCACGGCGGTCAACGCCGCGCTCGCCAATGCGATGTGCGCCCATGCCGACGAGACCGACGATTTCGAGCCGGTCACCAAGGCGCATCCCGGCAGCTCGGCGGTGCCTGCCGCGCTGGCGGTGGCCGAGAAGGAAGGCCGCAGCGGCCAGGAATTCATTCGTGCCGTGGCGCTCGGCTATGACCTCGGCTGCCGCCTGCTGATGGCGCTCGGCCCGGATCTGGTGCGCGGCAGCCACCGCAGCGCGGAGGGAACGGCATCGACCTTCGGCGCGCTTGGCGCGGCCGCCTCGCTGGCGCGGCTCGATGAGCAGGAAACGCGCTTTGCGATTTCCTACGCCGCCCAGCAGGTTTCCGGGCTGTGGAGCTGGGTGAAGGACAAGGACCACGTCGAGAAGGCGTTCGATTTCGCCGGCATGGGCGCGCGCAACGGCGTGACCGCAGTCGACATGGTGCAGGCGGGGTTGACCGGCGTCGATGACGTGCTCGATGGTACTCACAATCTCTTCATCGCGCTGTCGAGCAATCCGAGGCCGGAGCAAATGCTCGCTGGCCTGGGCAGCCGCTTCTACGTCACCGAGACCGCGATCAAGACCTTCTCGGTCGGTTATCCGATCCAGTCGCCGCTCGACGCGCTGCTGGCCTTGCGCAGGCAATATGGACTTGCCCCGGACAACGTCCGCAGCATCCTCGTCAAGCTGCCGACCGATGCGATCGGCATCGTCGGCGAGAGCGCCATGCCGGATGTGAATTGCCGGCATCTGGTGGCGGTCGCGCTGGTCAAGGGAGCGGTCTCCTTCGCCGACAGCCATGACACCGCGCTGATGCAGGATCCGAACATCCTGGAGCAGCGTGCCAAGGTGACCCTGGTGGCCGACCAGGCGCTGATGGATCCGGCCGCGCCACGCGGCGCGGTCGTCGAAGTGACGCTGTCCGACGGCAGCAAGGTCGACCATTTCACCAGGTTCCCGCCGGGCACCAGGGAAAATCCGCTTGGCACGGAGGCCGTGAGCGCGAAGGCGCGGGACCTGATGGCCCCGGTGCTGGGCGCCGAAAGCACCGACAAGCTGATCGATCGGATCAACAACCTGGAACGGGTCGACGATGTCAGGACATTGCGCGCCCTGTTCGGGAGCTGAGGTCGATCAAGCTTCAAATGCTTGACAACAATGAGCCGTCGGCGCTGGAAATGCCGGCGGCGGTTCGCAGGAAGATATCGCCGTGCAAGATGGCAAAGCCACGCCGGCTGCAAAACGGGGAGACATGACCATGAAGCTTTTGACCGCGGCCGGTGTTGGGGCCATCGCCGTGCTGTACGCGGGCGCCAGCAGCGCCGCCACCGTCGAGCTGTCGGCGCACGACATCGGCGGCCAGGTGACCGGAGATAAAGGTCCCGAAGCCGGCGTGTGGGTGATTGCCGAGACCAGGGATCTGCCGACCAAATATGCCAAGGTCGTGGTGACCGATGACCAGGGCCGTTTCGTGATTCCCGAACTGCCGGATGCCAGTTACAAGGTCTGGGTTCGCGGTTACGGCCTGCAGGACACCGCCCAGGTCGGCGCCCGCCCGGGCAGCCAGCTCGACTTCAAGGCCGCCCCGGCCGCCTCGCCGGCCGCTGCGGCGCAGCTGTATCCGGGCATGTACTGGTACTCGCTGCTGGAAATTCCGGCGCCGGACGAATTTCCCGGCACCGGCGACAGCGGCAACAAGATGCCGGTGACCATGAAGACCCAGGCGCAGTGGGTGGATACGGTCAAGAACATGTGCCAGTCGTGCCATGCGCTGGGCTCGCGCGGCATCCGCGAAGTGCCGAAGCTTTTCATGGAAGGCAACGATTCGCACACCGCATGGGCGTTCCGCACCCAGGCCGGCCAGGCCATGGAATACATGACGCTGGCACTCGGCAGCATGGGACCCGAAAAGGTCTACACGCTGTTTTCCAACTGGACCGACCGGATCGCGGCGGGCGAACTGCCGTTCGACAAGCCGGAGCGGCCGAAGGGCATCGAGCGCAACGTCGTCTACACGATGTGGGACTGGGCTTCGCCGAAACATTACCAGCACGACGCGATCTCGACCGACAAGCGCAATCCGCATTTGAACGCCAACGGGCTGATCTACGGATCGCCGGAGGAGAGCACCGACCTGATCCCGACGCTCGACCCGGTGAAGAACATAGCCTCCACCATCAAGCAGCCCTATCTCGATCCCAAGATGCAGGGATCGGAGGATGCGGCGCGCGGTACCTCGGCCTATTGGGGCGACGAAGCGATCTGGGACGGGCACACCAGCATCCACAACGTCATGATGGATGAAGAGGGCAAGGTGTGGTTCACCGCGCGGCTGCGACCGCCGCAGAATCCGGACTACTGCAAGCAGGGCTCGAACCATCCTTCCGCCAAGGCCGATCCGCAGGCGACCTCACTGCGCCAGTTGTCGCGCTTCGATCCGGCGACCGGGAAATGGGACCTGATCAACACCTGCTTCTCGACACATCACCTCTATTTCGGCCATGACGCCAACGATACGTTGTGGATGAGCGCCGGCGGCCCCGGACTCGGCGGCGGCATCGTCGGCTGGCTCGACACCAGGCAATTCCGCGACACCAGGGACGGCGTCGCAGCGCAGGGCTGGACGCCTCTGGTCATCGACACCAACGGCAACGGCAAGCGCGACGACTTTGTCGGGGCCAAGGACCCGCTCGACCCGGCCAAGGACAAGCGGATCGCCGCGTCGTTCTACGGCATCATGCCGAGCCCGGTGGACGATTCGATCTGGGGGCAATCGATGGACCGCGGCTTCTCGCGGATCGATCAGCCCGGCTATATCGTCCGCGTGGTGCCCGGACCCGATCCCGCCAATACGGCATTGGCGGAAATCTATCAGCCGCCGGAAGGCGGCTTCGGTCCGCGCGGCATCGATATCGGACTGGACGGCGTGGTCTGGACGGCGCTTTCCAGCGGGCATCTGGCGAGCTTCGACCGCAGCCTGTGCAAGGGACCGCTCAACGGTCCTGCCACGGCCGAGGGCAAGCAATGTCCGGAAGGCTGGAAGCTCTATCGGCTGCCGGGGCCGCAGTTCAGGGGCCTCGACCCCAAGGGCAGCGCCAACCATGCCTATTACGTCTGGGTCGACCGCTACAATGTCCTCGGCCTCGGCGCCAATGTGCCGATCGCCGAGGCCAATGGCGGCGAGTCGCTGCTGGCGCTGGTCAAAGGTGAATTTGTCACCATGCGGGTGCCCTATCCGCTCGGCTTCTTTTCCAAGAATGTCGACGGCCGGATCGATGATCCGTCAGCGGGGTGGAAAGGCCGCGGCATCTGGACCACGTCCGGCACCCGTGCCAACTTTCACAGCGAGGGCGGCACGGAAGCCTATCCGAAGGTGTTCAAGGTGCAGCTGCGTCCCGATCCCCTGGCCCACTGACGTTGCCGCATCTTGTCCAGTTCGGCGGATGTCGATCGAACCGGAATGCGGGTCGGCTGCATTGAAGGGCGGCAATGCCGCGCGGAGCGGCGGATCGCACTGAAATCGCATCGTCCAGGACCAGCCGTGCGGCGATCGCGGCGATCCTCGACTGCTTCGTGACCTCGAATTGGCATGACCCCGTAATTTCCGGACGGACCACGTCCGGCGGATATCGTTGAACTGGCGGTCGCCGCCTTGTTCGTGCTCCCTCGTTTTCCGGCGCGCGCTGCTTGATGGCGGCGACGGCCACTGCGGCAACGCCGGCAGCGGCAATTGAAACGCGACCCCTGCGGCCAGCATCGGCTTTGGCGACGACCCGGTGCCGACCCGGATTGTTAGTTTCGTCCTAATCGCGACGCGTAGATCTGCATCCGTAGTCTTACGGGATCCAAAATTAACGGGTTCGACAGCAGGTCTGCATCATTCTGGGCGCGTAGAAAATTCCCGAACGGGACACCTGACCAAGGTCGTCACCTTAGCATCATTCATTGCCGACCGTTACGCGCTGCAGGAATTCGCTACATGGAAGCCGACTTCAAAACCAGCACCGGCGACCAAAATCCCGGCACAGAGCTCCCGTGCGGGCTGCAGCGAGACGAAGTCTCCAACAGATTGCCTCAGCTGCTCGATATCACCCAGGCGCAAACCTTGCGGGATTTAGTCACGGCTCGGCTCGGCAACGGGGCGCTGGTGCTGGATGCCGGCGCTGTCGAGCGCATGTCGACGCCCTGCGTTCAGGTGCTGCTGGCGGCCGGACGGGCTGCCGACCTCGCCGGCTCCGCATTCCAGATTATCAACGCCTCCGATGTGTTCCGAACGGCGCTCGCCGATCTCGGATTGCAGACTGAATTCAGCAATTGGGTGGTTTGAACATGGCCAAGCGAATACTGACGGTGGACGATTCGAAGACCATGCGCGACATGGTCTCGTTCACCCTGAAAAAGGCCGGCTACGAGGTCGGCGAGGCGGAGGACGGCAAGGTTGCGCTGACCGTGCTTGCCGGAGCGAAGTTCGACCTGATCATCACCGACCTCAACATGCCCAACATGGACGGCATTTCGCTGATCAAGAACGTGCGGGCCGCGTCGCAGCATCGCGCGGTACCGATCCTGATCCTGACGACGGAGAGCGACAGCACCAAGAAGGCCGACGGCAAGGCGGCGGGCGCTACCGGGTGGCTGGTCAAGCCGTTCAGCCCGGAGAAGCTGCTCGAACTGGTCCAGCGTGTATGTCCATGAGCTCCGAATCCGAGGGCTATCCACTCGCGCAGTTTCGCAAGACCTTTTTCGAGGAATGCGCCGAGCTTCTCGACGCGCTGCAGTCCAATCTTGAGTTATTGTCGAACGGAAGCGGCGACGGCGAGACCATGCACGCCATCTTTCGCTCGGTGCATTCCATCAAGGGCGGCGCCGGGGCCTTCAGCCTCGGCGCTCTGGTGGCATTCTCGCATGTGTTCGAAAGCCTGCTCGACGCCATGCGCGAGCACAAGATCTCCGTCGCACCGGAAGTGATGCAACTCGTGCTGCGCGCCAGCGACGCCCTGGCCGATATCGTGGCCGCGGCCCGAAACGAGCAGCCGCTGGCTGCCGATTTCGCGGCCGACATCGTCGCGGCGATGGAGGAGGTGCTGCTCGGCGCCGCCGATGCGCCGGCGCCGGTCAGTCAACCCGGGCCGGTTGCGCCAGGCGTCGATCTCAGCGGTGAGCGGCGCTATCGAATCGCATTCACGCCGCATAGCGAAATGCTGCAGAAGGCCAATGAGCCGCTGCTCCTGATCCGACAGCTGCGCAAGCTCGGTGGCCTGGTCGCCCGGGTCGACAGCTCCCGGGTTCCGCCGCTCGACGTCATCGAGCCCGAAGCCGCCTATTTGAGCTGGGTGTTCGAACTCGATACCGGCGTGCCGCAAAGCGCGATCCACGAAGTGTTCGAATTCGTCGAAGACGACTGCGATCTGAAGATCGAGGACATCTCGATCCGCGCCGTCGTGGCGCCGGTGGCCGACGCGGCCAATCCGGTTGCCGCGGTCGCGGAAAAAACCCCCGATGCCCCGGTTGCCGCCTTGACGCCGACCCAGTCGATCCGGGTCGACGTCGACAAGGTCGACCGCCTGGTCAACCTGGTCGGCGAACTGGTCATCACCCAGGCCATGCTGACCGAACAGGGCACGCTGCTGCCGGTGGATCACTATCCGGCGCTGATCCAGGGCATCGAAGCGCTGGCCCAGAGCGCCCGCGAACTGCAGGAAAGCGTCATGGCGATCCGCGCGCAGCCGGTCAAGTCGGTTTTCGCCCGCATGCCGCGCATCGTGCGCGATCTGGCGGCGACGCTCGGCAAGGAAGTGCGCATCGTCACCGCCGGCGAGATGACCGAGATCGACAAGACCGTGATCGAACAATTGAGCGATCCGCTCACCCACATGATCCGCAACGCGCTCGATCACGGCATCGAAGGCCCCGATGCCCGCATCGCCGCCGGCAAGCCGCGCCAGGGCACCATTCACCTGTCGGCCGCGCAGCGCAGCGGCCGCATCGTGATCGAGGTTTCCGATGACGGCCGCGGCCTCAATCGCGAGAAGGTGCTGGCCAAGGCCCAGGATCGCGGACTGGTGGCGGCAGGGGCAATCCTGAGCGACGAGGAGATCGACAATCTGATCTTCCTGCCGGCGTTCTCCACCGCCGACGTGGTGTCGAACATCTCGGGGCGGGGCGTCGGCATGGACGTGGTGAAGCGCAATGTGCAGTCGCTGGGCGGCCGCATCACCGTGCAGTCCCGGTTCGGCGCCGGCTCCCGCTTCACGCTGTCGCTGCCGCTGACCCTGGCGGTGGTCGACGGCATGGTGGTCTCGATCGGCAAGGAAACCTTCATCATCCCTTTGACGGCGATCATCGAGAGCCTGCGGCCGCAGGCCGCCGATATTCATCCCGTCGTCGGGCGCGGCGAGGTGCTGGCGCTGCGCGGCGAGTACCTGCCCCTGACCCACCTGCACAAGTGCTTCGCGATCGAGGGCGCCATCACCGATCCGTGCCGCGGCATCGTCATCATCGTGGAGAGCGAAAGCGCCGGCCGTGTCGGGGTGATCGTCGACGAGCTTCTTGGCCAGCAGCAGGTCGTCGTCAAGAGCCTGGAAGCCAATTACGATCCCGTCGACGGCATCAGCGGCGCCACCATCCTGGGCAACGGCCGGGTGGCGCTGATCCTCGATATCGCGCGGCTTCGCGAGATCGACGGCCGAACCGACGCCGAATGGCGTGCCGACCGGCAGCCGAAAATTCAGCACGCCGCAGTCAATGTTCGAGAGGAAACGCCCCATGCAGCCTGATCATCCGCCGATTGCCGTGTCCCAGGGCCAGGGCAACCTCGATCGGCCGGCGGCCGGCGAGAACACCCAGCAGTTCATCACCTTCACGCTCGGCGCCGAGGAGTACGGCATCGACATCATGGTGGTGCGCGAGATCAAGGGCTGGACCGACACCACGATGATTCCCAACGCGCCGGCGCATGTGCGCGGCGTGATCAATCTGCGCGGCGTCATCGTTCCGATCTTCGATCTCCGCGCGCGGTTTGGCGCGGGACTGACCGTGCCGACCAGCATGCATGTGGTGATCATCGTCGCGGCCGGAACCAGAACCGTGGGACTGCTCGTCGATACGGTTTCGGACATCATCTCGGTGGACCCGAAATCGATCCGGCCGGTACCGGAGATGGGCCTGCCGACCGAGGATCAGTTCCTCGAGGGGCTGGTTGCCATGGAAAACCGGATGGTGACGCTGGTGTCGCTGGCCGGGCTGTTCGGAAAGTCCGCCGACCTGGCCAAACGAAACTTCTCGAGCGACCTCACGAAGGCCGCCTGATCCGGCGTAACGAGTAATCCGCTTCACAGCACCATTCGAGGAAGACGATCATGATGCACGAGTTAGACGGCCACAGCATGCAAGACAATGATGGCGACACCGCAAAGCCGAGAGTATCGCGGGCCAGGAAGAAGCCGCCGTCGAAAAACCGGGAGAAGCCCGCCGCCGCCGGCGATCGCAAGCACCGCGGCATGCTGGACGCGATAGCCCGCTCGCAGGCGATGATCGAGTTCTCGCTGGACGGAGTCATCCAGGACGCCAATGCCAACTTCCTGGCTGCGCTCGGCCATACGCTGGAAGAGATCAAGGGTCAGCATCACTCGATATTCGTCGATCCGCTGCACCGCCAGAGTCCGGAATACCGCTCGTTCTGGGACAGGCTCGCCCGGGGCGAGCCGGAGACCGGCCTGTACAAGCTGATCGGCAAGGCAGGCAAGGAAGTCTGGCTGCAAGCCGCCTACACGGTGGCGCTCGACGGCCAGGACAAGCCCACGCGCATCCTCGCAGTCGGCATGGACGTCAGCCTCGCTACGCAGAAGGCGGTCGCGGAAGCCGAGGAGCTCAAGATTCGCACCGACATCATGGATACGACCAGCATCGTCTCCTATGCCGACCTCAAGGGCGACATCGTCTCCGTCAACAACAAGTTCATCGAAGTGTCCAAATATCCTCGCGATGAGCTGATCGGCAAGCCGCACAACACCACCCGCCACCCCGACATGCCGAAAGAGGTCTTCAAGGAGCTGTGGAGCACGATCGGTCGCGGCAAGCCGTTCCGCGGCATCATCAAGAACCGCGCCAAGGACGGTACGCCGTATTACGTCGACGCCGTGATTGCGCCGATCATGGGGAATAACGGAAAGCCGAAGGGATATCTCGGGGTTCGCTATGACATCACCGAGACCGAGATCGAACGCCACAACATGCGGGGGCTGTTCGCGGCGATCAACGAGAACTATGCCTATATCGAATTCGATCCGTCCGGCGTGGTCATCACGGCCAACCCGATCTTCCTCAATCTTCTCGGCTACCAGCTGGCCGAGGTCGTCGGCAAGCATCACCGCACCTTTGTCGATCCGGCGCAATCCGCCAGCTCCAGCTACCTGCAGTTCTGGACCGATCTGAATGCGGGCAAGGCCTTCAGCGAAGTCTTCAAGCGCATAACCAAGATGGGAACCGAGGTCTGGATCCAGGCGGTCTATTCTCCGGTCAGGGATGAGGTCGGCCGGGTCGTCAAGATCGTCAAGATCGCGACGGACGTGACTGCCGCCCGGGTTTCGGGCGCGGATTTCGAGGGCCAGATCGCGGCAATCGGCAAGGCGCAGGCGGTCATCGAATTCGGACTCGACGGCAAGGTGCTCACCGCCAACGAGAATTTCTGCCAGACGCTCGGATACACGCTCGCCGAGATCAAGGGCCAGCACCATTCGCTGTTCGTCGACCCGGTGTTTCGCTCGACGGCGGATTACCGGATGTTCTGGGACAAGCTCGGACGAGGCGAGTACGATGCCGGACAATACAAGCGGATCGGCAAGGGCGGCCGTGAAGTCTGGATCCAGGCTTCCTACAATCCGATCATGGATCTGAACGGCAAGCCGTTCAAGGTGGTGAAATACGCCACCGACATCACCGCCCAGGTCAAGGCAGCCGAGATTCTTCAGGCGGCTGTCCAGCAGACCCAGGATGTCGTGACCTCGGCGAAGGAAAATGACCTGCGCCACCGCATCCCTCTGGAGGGCAAGACCGGCGAGATCGCGCAATTGTGCGAAGGCGTCAACGGTCTGCTCGACACGATGTCGTCGATCATCGGCGAGGTCTCGGAAACCGCCCAGACGCTGACCACGGCAGCCCGCGAGATCGCCACCGGCAACACCGACCTGTCGCAAAGAACCGAAGAGCAGGCTGCGAGTCTCGAGGAGACCGCCGCCAGCATGGAGGAACTGACCGCGACCGTGCGCCAGAATGCCGAGAACGCCCAGCAGGCCAACAAGCTCGCTTCGTCGGCCTCGGAGGTCGCGGTCAAGGGAGGTTCGGTCGTCGCGGAAGTCGTGACCACCATGGACGGCATCACCCAGGCCAGCCGCAAGATCGCCGACATCATCGGCGTGATCGACGAAATCGCGTTCCAGACCAACATCCTGGCGCTCAACGCCGCGGTCGAAGCCGCGCGCGCCGGGGACCAGGGACGCGGCTTCGCGGTGGTCGCCGCGGAGGTCCGCAATCTGGCGCAGCGCAGCGCCAATGCCGCCAAAGAGATCAAGGGTCTGATTTCCGACTCGGTCTCGAAGGTCGAATCCGGCTCCCGGCTGGTCGACACCGCCGGCAAGACCATGGAGGAGATCGTCCAGTCGGTGAAACGCGTCACCGACATCATGGCCGAGATTTCGGCGGCCTCGCAGGAGCAGCGCGCCGGCATCGAACAGGTCAACAACGCGGTCACGCAGATGGACCAGGTCACGCAGCAGAACGCCGCACTGGTGGAAGAGGCGGCCGCCGCGGCCAAATCGATGGAAGACCAGACCGGAGCGATGGCCGAAATGGTCGGGCAGTTCATGCTGTCCGATGAATTCGAACGCGCCCAGCCGGCGCCCGTCAAAACCGCCGTCAAGCCTACCGGAAACCCGGTGGTCGATCGTTCGCTGCGCGGCTTGAAGAGCCCCGTACCGGCCGCGCGAGCGCCGCGACCGCCGGCGCCGACCGCGGACAATGCCAAGCCGCAGCCCGCTGCGGAGCCTGCGGTTCGGCGCAAGGCCGCCGGCGCGGGTGATGCGGACTGGAAGCAGTTCTGAGGCTGCTTGCGCTGCCGGCTCATCGACCGATGAGCCGGCGGATCAGTCGGGCGCGATGGGATTTGAAATGGACACGGAATACGCGCTCCAGGACGGCGATTTTCGCAAGATCACCAAGCTGGTGATGGATACCGCCGGCATCGTGCTGAGCGAGAAGAAGCGCGCCTTCATCCACGGCCGGCTCGGCCGGCGGCTTCGTATTCTCGGATTGGCCGATTTCACCGAATACTGCCGGCTGCTTGAAAGCGCCGACGGCGAGGCCGAACGCCACAATCTGATCAATGCGGTGACCACCAACCATACCAACTTCTTTCGCGAGCCGCATCATTTCGACTATCTCGACAAGACGGTTCTGCCCTCACTCGCCGAGGCACGCGGCAACGGGCCCGGCCGGCTCAGGATATGGTCGGCCGGGTGCTCGACCGGCGAGGAGCCCTACACGATCGCGATGACCTTGCGCGGCCATCAGCCCTCGCTGTCGGGCTGGGACGTCAAGATTCTCGCGACCGATCTCGATACCAACGTGGTGGCTCATGCGGCGGCCGGCGTCTACGAGGCCGACCGCATCGAATCGATCCCGGCAGCGTGCCGCAAGCGCTTCATGACCGAGCGGCCGGACGGACATGCCGTCATGAATGACGAGCTACGCTCATTGATCATGTTCGCACCGTTGAACCTGCTCGAAAGCTGGCCGATGCGGGGACCGTTCGACGTGATCTTCTGCAGGAATGTCGTGATCTATTTCGACAAGCCGACGCAACGCCGGCTGTTCGATCGCTATGCCGACATGCTGAAGCCGGATGGCTGGCTGTTCGTCGGTCATTCGGAAAGCCTCATGAGCGTGACCAGCCGCTTCGATCTGGTCGGGCGCACCATCTATCGCAGGACCAAATGACCGGCCGGGAAGCCGCTCATGCACGCCGGTTGGCCTTCCCCGAGGCCGACTATTCGCCGTCGGGAACCCGCCGATACCACGACCCGCGTTTCGACGCGATCGCGATCAAGGTATTTCCGGGCGAACACTACGTCACGGCAAGCGCCGATGAAATGCTGGTGACCATTCTCGGCTCCTGCGTCACCGCCTGCATCAGGGATCCCATGGCGGGGGTGGGCGGCATGAATCATTTCATGTTGCCGGAAGCCGTCGGCGGCGGCTGGGACAGCGCCTCGGCAAGCATGCGCTACGGCAATGTCGCGATGGAGCGCCTGATCAACGACGTTCTCGTCCGGGGCGGGCTGCGGCAGCGGCTGGAGATCAAGGTCTTCGGTGGCGGCAACGTGATGAAAGGCACCGCCAATATCGGGCATCGCAATGCCGATTTTGTCGAGACCTATCTGGTGGCTGAGAACCTGCCGATCACCGCGCATCATTTGCGCGGCATTCTGCCCCGTCGCGTCCACTATTTTCCGTCCACTGGCCGGGTGATGCTGCTGGAATTGCAGCGCATCGAGGAAGAGGCAGTCGTTCGCAGCGAAGGACTCTACAAGTCGAAAATCCTGGTCGAGCCCATCGCGGGTTCGGCCGAGCTGTTCTGAGGGTGTGAAGTGAAGCAGACAAGCGTACTGATCGTCGACGACTCGGCCTTTGTGCGGCGGGTGCTCACGGAGATTCTTTCCTCTGATCCGTCGATCGCGGTCGTAGGGGCCGCGCCGGATCCGTTCGTCGCAAGGGAAATGATCAAGACGCTGAACCCCGACGTGGTGACGCTGGACATCGAGATGCCGCGGATGGATGGCCTGGCGTTTCTCGAAAAGATCATGACGCTGCGGCCGATGCCCGTGCTGATGATATCGTCTCTCACTCAAAAGGGAGCCGACGTCGCACTGCGCGCGCTGGAAATCGGCGCCGTGGATTTCGTCGCCAAGCCGATGGTCGGTTTGAGCGAGGGCTTCGCGGGGCTGCGCGATGAAATCATCGGCAAGGTCAAGGCGGCAGCGGGCGCGCGCGTCAAACCGCTGTCAGGCAGCAAGCCGAAAGCGCGGCTGGTGCCGGGTCCGAACTATCGCTCATCCGAACGCCTGATCGCCGTCGGCGCCTCCACCGGGGGCGTCGAGGCGCTGCAGGAGTTGCTGACTGCCTTCCCGTCCGACGCGCCGGCCATTCTCGTCACCCAGCATATGCCGGCCTTGTTCACGGCGACCTTCGCAAAGCGCCTCGACCAGTGTTGCGCCGTCAGCGTCAGCCAGGCCGAGGACGGCGAGCGCGTGCTTCCGGGCCATGTCTATATCGCGCCCGGCGGATTTCATCTCGAACTCGCCCGCAACGGGGCGAATTACGTCTGCCGGGTGCACGAACAGCCGTTGGTATCGGGGCATCGTCCCTCGGTTGACGTGCTGTTCCGGTCGGTCGCCAAGGCTGCGGGCGGCAGCTCGGTCGGAATCATCCTTACCGGCATGGGCAAGGATGGCGCCGCGGGGCTGCTGGAAATGCGCCAAGCCGGCGCATCGACGATCGGCCAGGACGAGGCAAGCTGCGTCGTCTACGGCATGCCGAAAGCGGCGCATGATTGCGGCGCCACCGAAGTCGAGCTGCCGCTCAACAGGATCCCGGGACAGGTGCTGCATCATTGTCAGGCCATCGCCGGACGCGGCGTGAGGGTATGACATGTTCGGATTGAGCAGGAAGCCCCGCGAGACGGCGACGGTACCGGTCGCGGCGGCGGTTCCGCAGCCGGTCCACCTCGAGGTCGTCCCGCCATCCCAGCACGCCGAACTGCTGCAGCGCTGGATGGCGCTTGCCGAGATGCAGCAGCGGGTGATCCAGGCGCTGGTGGCGGAGGTCGCGCAGACCTCGGGCTTTGTCGAAACCGAAGCCGACGCTCTCAGCGTGAGCTTTCAGCGGCTCGCGGTCAGCGCGCAGCAGCAGACGGCGCGAGTCGACAGCCTGACCAGCCTCGCGACCGGAATCGAGGTCGAAGGCAAGAGCGTTCCAATCGAGGGGATCACCGCGCTGCTGGAGGGTACCCTCGGCGACGTCGTCGAAAAGATCCTGCATCTGTCCAAGGATTCCATGTCCATGGTCTACGCGCTGGACGAGCTCAGGACCAGCGTTAAACGCATCGAGAAATGCATGGAACAATTGGACCGCGTCAACAGTACCACCAACATGTTGGCGTTGAATGCACGCATCGAGGCGGAACGGGCCGGCGCATCCGGGAGGGCTTTCCGCGTCGTCGCCGACGAGGTCCGCGAGCTTTCCAAGGTGACGCAAGGCCTTGCCGTGTCGATGAGGGGCGAGCTCAAGGGACTGAATGACGGCTTCGAGCATGGCCATGATACGCTGCAGCGGGTCGCGACCATCGACCTGTCGGACAACATCCTGGCCAAGGAACGGCTCGAAGTCCTGATGAAGGCGCTGGTCCAGCGCAGCGCCAGCCTGGAGACCATCGTCGCCGATGCGGTCAAGGAAGCAGGCGACATCTCCGCCGATGTCGATGGAATGGTCACCGGGATCCAGTTCCAGGATCGAACGCGGCAGCGGCTCGAGCACGTCGTCGACACGCTTCATGTGATCGACCAGGCGCTTGCAGAAATCAAGGGCGCCACGGCGGAATGCCTGCCCGAGCTCGCAGGCGCGGCCCCGGATCTCGAATGGGTCAAGAAACTGCTGCAACGCTTCACGCTCGGGGAAACACGCGCGCGTTTCGTGGCGCATCTTCTCGACGGCGAGCCGCCAGCCGAGTTTTCCGGGATCTTGTCAGGAAACAATGCGCCGTCGTCCGGTGGGTCGGCGGAGCTATTTTAGGAGCATGGGATGAAAGTTGAATTCGACGACAACGGCGCGCGGGTCAAAATCAGCGGTGAGTTCACGTTCACCGACCATGTCGCGTTCAAGGCGATAGCCAGCCGGCTTTTCGAAGGACAGGGCTGGCCGATCGTGATCGACCTTACGAAACTCGAGTTCATCGACTCGGCGGGCCTCGGCATGCTGCTGATCGTCCGGGATGAGGCCGACAAGGCCCAACGAAGCCTGATTTTGCGCGGTCCGCACGGCCAGGTGAAGCGGATGTTCGCCGTTACCAAATTCGATACCCTGTTCACCGTGGAGGCCTAGCGTCGTGTCCAGCGCGGTGCAGAGCTACAACATGGCGACGGTCGAGGCTCCCCGCTTGAGCTGCTGGGACGGCGCGTCGGAAGACTCGCTGGCGCGGGCATTGTCGATGGCGGTTACCGAGTGCATGGAAGTGGCCCTGATTGACGGCAACCAGTACAGCCGGTTGTTGTTTCGTCCCAGGGCCAACGGATGTCTCAGGCTGGCGCTGACGACGCGGTCGGCCTACCGGCATCAGGTCGCCAGGGTTTTCGTTGGCGCCCTGGCGCTGCGGATCGACTTGTCGGGGGATCTTCGCGACCGCGTTCACACCGCGATCCAGGAGGCGATGATGAACTCGGTCCTGCACGGAAATCTCGCCATCGACTCCGGACTTCGCGACAGCCTGGACGGGCTCGAGACCTCGCACCAGACCATCGAGCGGCTGCTGACCTCACCGCAGATCGCGCGCAGCATGATCCGCGTGGAAGCGATCTGGAACGCGAGCATGCTGTACGTCCTTGTCCGGGACAGCGGCGCCGGCTTTGACAGAACCGATCTGCCGTTGCCCGACGAAGTGCGCGCCGCCGGGCATATCGCGCGAGGCCGGGGTCTTGCGATCCTGGAGGCGTTTTGCGATCGGCTCGCCCTGCTTCACGGTGGTACGACCATCAAGCTGGGATTCAGGCTATGAAACCCTCGATGGCGGGAGCGTCGTCCGGCGCCGGCACCGCCACGGCGCGCGCCGGCAGCAGTATTTTCGATGCGAAGATACTGATTGCCGACGACGAGCCGCTGAGTTGCAGGTTGCTGGCCGGGATATTGCGCAGAAAGCGATTCACCAACATCCGGTTTGCCGAGGGTGGCCATTCGGCGCTGGAGCTGGTCGACAGCTTTGAACCGGATCTCGTGCTGCTCGACGTGCAGATGCCGGACCTCGGCGGAATGGAGGTGTGCCAGCGCGTTCGGGCCAACCCGGCGTTGGTCGATCTGCCGATCCTGATGCAGACGGCCACGGTCGACCGCAAGGAGATGGGCCTGCTGTTCCAAGCCGGAGCCTCGGACTTTCTGTCGAAGCCGATCAACCCGTCCGAGCTTGTTTCGCGCGTCACCGTGCACCTGGAACGCCGCACCCTGCTGCGCGAGCTGCGCGACTATCGTGAACGGACATCGATGGAGCTGGACGCCGCCCGGCGGATGCAGTTCGACCTGCTGCCCGCGCAACCGTTTCAGCAGGAACTCGCTGCTGCCGCCGGGATGCGCATCGCTTCGTATTCCCGGTCGTCATCGGAGATCGGCGGCGATCTTTGGGGCGTGCTGCCGGTCGATGCGGCCTCGTTCGGCATCTTCCTGGCGGATTTCGCCGGGCATGGCGCGACCGCCGCGCTGAACACCTTTCGCCTGCACGCCCTGATTCACGAGCATGCCGGGCTGCACCACGATCCCGCCGGTCTGCTGGCGATGCTCAATGACCGGCTCAAGGCGGTGCTGTCGCCCGGTCAATTCGCGACTTTCCTGTACGCGGTCGTCGATTCATCCGCCGATCATGTCAGATTTGCGTCCGCCGGCGCGCCGCCCCCGATTGTCGCGCAGGGTCTCGATGGCCCCGCGGTCCTGGCTGAAGTTGCCGGACTGCCGCTGGGCGTGGTCCGCGGCGCCCAGTACCAGCTCCACCACCGGCCGTTCGGCCCGGATTCGATGCTGCTGCTGTTCAGCGACGGCCTGTCGGAATTTCCGGACCACCGGGGAGGCCGGATCGGCGACGAGGGGCTGCGAAAGGTGGTCGGCGCCTGTCATTCCGGCCTGACGCCGCATCAGGTCATCGACCGGGTGTGCGAGGCGGCCGGTGTTGGCGAGAATAACGCATTGCCGGACGACACCACGGTCATCTGCATCGATAGGCGTATCGGATCCGAGGCACGGGCTTGTCGGGATCGCCTGGTCCACCAGGGCTCTTTGCCGGAGGCGCGCCAGCGATGCGGCCAAGTCTGATTGAGCAGCCGCTGTTCGATGTCGCCCAGATAGCGCTGCTTCGCGATGCGCTGGGTGAGGAGGAACTGCGGGCCATGCTTTCGGAGCTGCCGGATGCCGCCGGGCAGGCCAGCCACAGCATCCGGACGGCGATCGCATCGAACGATCTGCAGGAGGCCCGGCGCCTTGCCCACGCCCTCAAGGGCGTTGCCGGCAGCTTCGGCGCCGCCCGGCTCGCGGCGATGGCGCGGGAATTTGAGCTCGAAGCGACGTCGATAGCTTCGCTGGAGCAAGCCATGCCGGCTCTCGCGCGTGCGATCGAGGAGACGCTGACCGCGCTCCCCGAGGTTGCAGGCGACTCGTCGGGCGCGACGGCATGACGAGCAGCCGGGCAACGGGAGCTATCGCGGCCGAGCCCATCGCGGCGCGGCGCGTGGGCGCGTCGCCACTCGTCACGATGTTCGCCGCCGCGACGCTGGTGGTGCTGACAGTCTGCGCCGCCGGCATGACGGTCTGGAAAATCCATGAGCAGGTCGATCGCGAGGCCCGCGCCAACCTCGGCAAGCTCGCTCTGGTGATCGCCGACCAGACCTCCCGCTCGTTCCAATCCGTGGATGTGGTCTTGCGCGAGGTTGCCGCTCGATTTTCCGCGGATGGCCTGAACACCTCGAACGGCCTTCGCGCCGGACTGGGCAGCAAGATTTCGCATGAATTCCTCGTCGAACAAGCGCGTCATCTGCTTCAGATCCGCGACCTTGCCCTGATCAATGCGGACGGCGAGTTGATCAACTCTTCGCGGGGCTGGCCGGCACCGACCGCGATGATCGGTGACCGCGAGCATTTTCGCCATCTGCGCGATAACAACGACGACACGCTGTTCATCAGCGAACCCGTTCGCAGCCGGGTGGACGGCGCCTGGACGATTTACCTGAACCGGCGCCTCAACGGCCCGCAGAACGAATTTCTGGGTATCGCCGAAGCTTCCGTCCCGATCGACCAGCTGGCGCAGTTTTACAAGGCTGTCGATTTGGGTGAGGGAAGCGGAATTGCGCTGTGGCGACGCGACGGAACGCTGCTGGCGCGCTATCCCGTCGTCGAATCCCTGATCGGCAGTTCGCTCAAAAATCAAATGCCGTTTGGAGAGGCAGACGAAAATCTGGATCATGGCGGCGTCTTGATGGCGGGACGCCTGGATGGCGTTTCGCGCTATATCGCCTTTGCCGCGGTGCGCGACTTTCCGCTGGTAGTCGCGGTGACGAAGACCGAGGACGTCGTGCTGGGATCATGGCGGCGCGACGCCGCGATCCTGCTGGTGGGTGCGTTGGGCGCAGTGACCGGCGCGCTCGTACTGCTTCTGGCGCTCACCGCGCAAATCCGCGGCATGCGCCGCTCGGAAAAACTGCTGGCGCTACGGAATCTGCAGCTTGAGCGCAGCAGCTACCAGCTGCTCGAAGCGCAGCGAATCGGAAATCTAGGGCATTGGATTTCGGATGCGCCGGCGGTCGCGATCTGGTCGCCGCAGCTGTTCGAGATTGCGGGCCTGCCGCAAATGCCCACCGTTCCGATCGAAACCATGCTTTCGCTGGTGCATCCGGAGGATACCGAGACATTCCAGCGCATGCGCAATGAAGCGCGGGCTTCCGGAACCAAGTTGGTCCACGAGCACAGCTGGATCCGGCCGGATGGGGGCCTGCGATGGGTTCGCCTTGAGGCCGATCCCCGGCTGGATGCCGAAGGCAGGTTTATCGGCCTGTTCGGGGTCATAAAGGACATCACCGGGCCCAAGCTGGCCGAAGCGGTCCTCGATCAGCGGGTGGCCGAGCTCGAATTGGCT
>Ga0302198_10000265_pt1 | contig 57761 bp, 46 predicted proteins | sample II_Bog_N2_2_FD_193521 | JGI IMG/M metagenome (GOLD analysis project Ga0302198, IMG submission 193521) | Peat permafrost microbial communities from Stordalen Mire near Abisko, Sweden - II_Bog_N2_2 | ecosystem: Environmental > Terrestrial > Soil > Wetlands > Peat | place: Sweden: Abisko...
GCCGCCAGGTTCGGGATGCCGATGCGCGTCCCGCGGTCCGTGTCGGCGTCAACCTTCAGCGCAAGTCGCACCGGCATGGCGCTCAGTCGAGCTGGTAGTCCTTGTGCGCCAGGTGATAGTCGAGGGTCAGCCTGATCGCGGTCTTCAGGTCGACCTTGGGCCTCCACCCGAGCTGCCTCTTTATCGCCGCCACCGAGGGCACGCGCCTCTGGATGTCCTGGTAGTACTTGCCGAAGTACTTCCCCGAGGAGACGACGACCGTGCGCGCCTTGGCCGCCTGCTCCTTGTACTCCGGGAATTCCTTGAATGCCGCGATGATCAGCTTGGCCAGCTTCGCCACGCTCACGTTGTTGTCGGGGTTACCGATGTTGAAGATCTGGCGCGAGGCCCTGCCGCCCTTGTTCTCGATGATGCGCAAGAGCGCGTCCACGCCGTCGTCGATGAACGTGAACGACCGGCCCTGTTTTCCGCCGTCCACCAGCTGGAGCGGCTTCCCGAAGATGACGTTCGAGATGAACTGCGTGAAGAGCCTCGAGCTTCCCTCCTTGGGCTCCATCACGTTGTCGAGCTTGGGCCCGATCCAATTGAAGGGCCGGAAGAGCGTGTAGTCGGTCCCGTCGCGCACGCCGTAGGCGTAGATCACGCGGTCAAGGAGCTGCTTCGAGTTCGCATAGATCCACCGCTGGCGCTCGATGGGCCCGTAGACGAGCGAGCTTGTCTCCTCATTAAGCTCCCGGTCGGGGCACATCCCGTAGACCTCCGAGGTCGAGGGGAAGATGATGCGCTTCTTGTACTTGGCGCACTTGCGCACGATTTCCAGGTTCGCCTCGAAATCGAGCTCGAACACCCGGAGCGGGTCCTTCACGTACTGGACCGGGTTGGCGATGGCGACCAGGGGAAGCACGGCGTCGCACTTCTTCACGTGGTACTCGATCCACTCCCGGGAGATCGTGATATCCCCCTCGACGAACTTGAACCTCGGGTTGCCGAGGCAGTCGCCGAGCTTGTGGTCTCCGACGTCCATGCCGTAGACCTCCCAGTCCTTCTTCTTCAGGATGGCATGGGTGAGGGAACTGCCGATGAAACCGTTGGCACCGAGGATGAGGACGCGTAGGGGCATGGATGTTCGGTAGGATTAACCACGAATTCCTGCAAATGACACGAAAGAACATCGCGCCCACCCGGACGCAAAAAGGCCCGCGCCCTGGCAGGGACGCGGGCCTTCGTGGTGTCAGCTGTTTAGAACAAAATGCCGGTCTCGATCGCGAACCGGGCCTGCGATGTGCTGCTCCCGGTCTTCCCGAAGGCATCGCCGCGCGTCGTGGAGGAGGCCCCGACTATCGAGACCTCGCCCCGGGTGAAGAAGACGCCCGACTGGTACGTGGGCGTGAACGTGAACGAATAGGCTTTGCTGCCAGGGCCGTAGAGCAGGTTGGCGGATCCGTCGGTGGCGCTGCCCGAGGACGTGATGTCCTCGCCGCGGAACGACAGGTTCCAGCTCGTGTTCGGAACCGCGTAGTTTACGAGCACGCCAACGCCCGTGGTCGAGGTGTCCTTCGCGCCGACCGCCGTCGCGTTGCCCGAATCGGCATACTGGAAGTAGGCCTGCGCGGTCCACGCACCGGATGTGTACGAGTAGATGAGGTTCACGATCTCCGAGTCGTTGTTCACGATCTCGGGTGTGGCCGAGGATCCGTAGTCGGTCGTGCCGAGGTTTCCACCGCCGACGACTTCCAGGGTGTTGGCGGTGTTGATGGTCCACGTTGCCGCCCCTGTGACCCAGTTGAAGCGGTTAGAGTAGAAACCGTCGTTCCACGAGACGTTGAACAGGACGGGGCCAGCGGTGTAGTTGGCCTGAACGCCACGGCTGATGAGCGGCTCCTGGTTCCAGAGAAGGCCCCGGGAGATGTTCATGTTCTCATACGTGAAACCGTATTCGGCGCCGATCAGGGTCGGGAGCTTGCCGGCCTGGATTGAGAAGTTGCCATTGACGTACTTCAGGAACGCAAGGGGAAGCGCGCCGAAGGTGGCCGTGTTCGTGCTGCCGGATTCCGTGTAGGGCACTCCGACGGTCGGGAACGAGTAGGTTCCGGCATCAAGGAAGAACTGGAATGCCCCGTCGACCTTTTGCACGAAGACCTGTGCGTTGCTCAGGTCGGCGTATGCGCCTTTCTCGGATGAGGGATAGGGCGTATCAGCGAGCGCGATGGCTGTCACGGCTCCCGACACATAGATCTTTCCGAAATCCGGGACATCAAAGCTCTCGGGCTTCAGGTTCACGGCCAAAGGACCCTCCATCGAGGGAGTCGACACCGGAGAAGTGGGTGCAGCTGCTGGCGCCGCGGCGGCGGCCGGTGCAGCAGCAGGTGCCGCGGCAGCAGGAGCAGCTGCGGGTGCGGGAGCCGGCGCTTGGGCACGTACGGATGCCGTACAGGCAAGAATCGCACCAAGCAGGCTTGCGGCACGTATAATATTTCGTTGTTTGTTAACGTCTTGGGTCATTTGTAGTGGTCTTTGGTTATCTGGTAGCTATCGGACTAGCGACGGACGTCCCGCCGGTGAGGCGAGCCGGTCATTCTCCCCCACAGCACGATTCCTGCCAAGTTAACAAAACATTAAAACACAGCCATCCCATATGGGGTGGCTGTGGAATATATATTGTATTAATATTTCATCTCCCATTCGTGATCGATAGGCCTCCGCAGATTTTCATCTTCGAAATGCCGACATTAACTTTGTGATAATCTCCCGGAAAAATTAGGCGATAGGCTACTCGGGGAAACATCTGATTCCCGTCACTTCTCCCCTGGTTTTTGATGTATCGGCGCGGGGCATACGCGGGGAAACAACGAAATCTATATGCTCCGTTAATCCGTATTCACGACCTGTTTATGGGCAACGGTATTGGGCCTGCTCTTAAATGGGCCCATGAGTCTCCGAAGTTTAGATACCCCCGGTTGGTTAACCGGCGCCCATTTGGGAGGGGGGCCCAATCAGATAGTTGATACCCGGGGAAGGTCCTTCGCGGCGTTAACGACTGCCACCTCGATGCCAGGCCCGCTGGCCCGGCAGGGCCTGGTAAGGGAGCTTCGATGATGACGAAGGTGCTTGTCATCGATGACGAGCCGCAGATCAGGCGGCTTCTCCGTCTTACGCTCGAGGCCGACAAATACACCGTCCGCGAGGCCGACGACGGGAGAATGGGGCTGATTGAGGCCGCGGGATTTCGGCCCGACTTGATCGTCCTGGACCTTAGCCTCCCGGACATGCCGGGCCAGGACGTGTTAAAGCTCCTGCGCGAGTGGACGGAGGTCCCTGTGCTCATCTTGTCGGTCAGCACGGGGCAATATGAGAAGGTTACTGCCCTGGATTCAGGGGCGGATGACTACATCACCAAGCCCTTTGATTCATCGGAGCTCCTGGCGCGCCTTCGCGTGCTCATGAGACGGCAGCATTCGGCCGCCGAGTCGGTGATCGTACACTTCGGATCCGTGCAGGTTAACCTGAGCGCCCATCTTGTCACCAAGGGAGACAAAGAGATCTCACTTACGGCGATGGAATACGCCCTCCTGCACCTCCTCATCGCGAACCGCGGGAAGATTGTGATGCACAAGAATATTTTGCGTGAGCTCTGGGGGCCCCGATTTGAGAACCACACAAACTACCTCCGCGTATACATGCGCAGGCTCCGACAGAAGCTGGAGGAGAACCCGGAGCAGCCCCGATTCCTGACTACGGTTTCCGGCTTCGGATACAGGCTCCTCGATAAGGAGCTCTACGTCGAAAACCTGCCCCAGGATCCCCTTTCAACTTAACCGCCTCGGTCAAGAAATTCGCAGCCTCGTTAAACCTAGAAAATAAAACATGAAAAAACGCTACATCGCCCTGCTGGCTCTCTCGGCCGTGGCATCGAGTCTCACCGGGATTTGCCGTGCAACTCCCTCGACCGCATTTGTTCCCACATTGGCCACCACAACGCAGGATCTCGCTCCCAAAACCAGCGCCGACGAGATTCAGATTATGACAAACGCGCCGGCGGAGGACGTCACCATCCTGGGCGAATTGAAAGTCCAAGGGGACTCCGACGCGTCGCTTCACGACCTGATGGTCGCCGCATTGGAGGCGGCGAGCAACAAGGGCGCCGACTTTCTGGCGTTCGTCGGCGCCGGCAACCAGCCCAACCTGTGGGTGGGAAAGATGGTACCCGTGGGCCACGGGCGCTCGATGTTCGTGGCTGGGTCACTCCGGGGTTCCGAGGTCAACCGGATCGCCACGATCCCCCCCTGCGGGACTGGCACGATCAGCCTCATCGTTGGCAAGTTCGTTCGGAAAGCGGCATAGCACGCGATCAGAGCGAAAGCGGTGGAAAGGGCCTGGGATTCCCAGGCCTTTTCTTTTGGTTGAGACAAATCCCTATTGGGTGCCAAGCTTCTCGTTCGGCCCCAAGCCAGGGCCCAGGCGATCCGCCCTCCCAGTACGGCCAATCAGCCTAACACCCGGCGCCAGCCGCTACTCATCGGGCACTTGCTCGCACGGAACAATGGGGAGGAAAACCGCGAAGCGCGCGCCTCCGGCAGACTTGTTTTCTGCGAGAATCTCACCGCCCTGGGCAGCCACCAGCCTTTGTGCGATCGACAGGCCAAGCCCGAGACCGCGGGCGCGCGAGGCGCTCCCTCGCTGGAATCTCTTGAAAAGGCGGCCCACCATCTCGGGGGGTATGCCCGGGCCATCGTCCTCCACGGAAAGGAACGCCCTGTTCCGCGCCACGTCGATCCCCGATCTAAGGGTGATAGGTTTGTCCACCGGCGTGTAGAGCGCGGCGTTCAGCAGGAGATTGCTGAGCACCTGAACCATCAGGGGTCCATCGGCACGCAGGAGCGGCGTGTCCTCCGCCACGGTCATGGCGACGGTCCGTCCAACCAGCACGTCCCTCGTCAGCACTGTTGCCTCGTTGAAGAGGTCCCGGGCGTCGCACCAGTCCAGCTGGGCCTTTAGAATCCCGGACTCGAGACGGCTCTCGTCGAGGAGGTTTCCAACCAGCCTATCCATCCGGTGGGTGGCCTGGCAGATTTCTCCAGCAAGATTCGCCTGCTCGCCGGTGGTCTTTTCGAGCAGCATGGATGCCGCCGAGCGGAGCGCGGTGAGGGGCGTGTGCAGCTCGTGTGACACGCTGTCAAAGAGAGCACGATGGAGGCGCTCGGATTCCGCCAATTGGCGTTCACGCTCTCGCGCCGCGCCGATCTGCTCGCCCTGGGCGCGAATTCTCGCGGTGAGCTCGCTGATGACCAGGGCCACGCAGAGATAGGTCACGAACAGGGCGATGTCCTCGGCGCCAATGATTCGAAGCGTATAGCGGGGTGGAATGGCAAAGAAGTCCCATGCCATTGCGCTCAGCAGGGCGGCGGCGATCACGGGGCCCCGGCTCCTGACCCTGAGACTGAGCGCCACCACGCCCAGGAGGTAGAGGTAACTGAAGGCGCGATATCCCGGCGCCCAGCTCCAGGCGACCAGCGTCAACCCTGCGATCACCAGGGCGACCTCAACGTACTCCCTGAGTCGCGAGCGGCGTTTCTCCGGGTAGTGATCACCCCCAGGTAGTTGGGCCATCCAACTAAATTGCCCCGCCGCGAGGGTCCGCGCAAGGCGAAGCGTCCGCGCCCATGGCGAGCCATGACTCGCGTCCGAAGCTGCGTCGCGCGAAGCATCGGTTCTGTCCGGGCAATGGGGACGCGATCGCACCGGGAACCCGGAGAATCCCCGTTTAAGATAGTGTACGGTTAGCATGGGCTAAGGCATGCCTGCCGGCGTCTTCCTCCTCACCCTCGGCTGTTCCCATCCGCTCGCGGGCCGGCCGACCGGACTGGCCGCCCGCTCCTTCAATGACTTCCGTCATTGGACATTGATTTAAGTTAATCCTTACCGCCCCGGAACCAAATCCGGGAGCAGGTAATGGGACCAGCCCACTGGCAGGAGCCGGTCCCATGGTACCAGGTGCACTGCACGGCAGTGACGGCCATCCCCATCAGAAGTGGTAGGTCACATCGCACATGAAGGTTAGCTGGGAATTCTTGAGGCCGTTGTCGTAGGCTCCGTGCATGATCTCCGGGGCGCCGGAGAAATTGTCGGGGCCGCTGGAGCTTTCGAGGGCGTTCGCCTTGAAGCTGTGGTCAAAGCGGAGCTCCGGCCTGAACACCATCAGCTTGTTCATCCACCAGGTTATCCCGACGCTTCCCTCGTAATAGGGCGAGGAATAGCCCGAGCGGCTGCCGTCCGGATCATCCCACCACTCGTTGCGAACGGTGAAAAACGCGTTGGGCGACAGGCGGAAACATGTGTAGTTGAGGATGCCGCCCGCCCAGACATAGCCGTCCTTTGTCGGGAAGAACCCGTCGACGAAGGGCACGTAGGGCGTCGGCACCGTCGAGGCTCCCTTCTGGTACATGTACTGCAGCTCGAAGGTGGTCCAGACAACATCATTGAACTTGTGGCTGTAGCTCTCGATGCACTCCTGCAGGTTGTTGAAGCCGAAGTGGCCGTTGTTGAGCGAATTCATGCCCACGTAAAACGAGTCGTGGCCCCCCGGGGCGATATACTGGACCATCACGGAGAGGGTCGGTTGAACCCCGGGGTCCTTCGCCCAAGGCGCGATATCAACGCCGTCCGCAAGACCCACCTGAAGCAGCCAGTTTGCGGTCAGCTTCGTGCTGGTCCAGATCCCCCACGTGGTGTAGTCGTCAAAACTGTACACGAGCGAGTGGCTGGCCATGAGGTTGTTCGGCGCGAGTTGCTGCTCGATGTCGGGCAGCGATATGATGCGCCCGACGATGATCTGCTCGCCCTGGGCGATATTGGGGAGGTAGACGTTGAAGTACGTCATAGGCGTATCGAATCCGCTGTACTTGTTCTTATAGAACAAGTTCTGGTCGTTGATGTAGCCCTTCGAGGCCATGAACCGGTAGTCCAGCCCATAGAGAAGCGCCACGCGGAAGCCCCAGTCCACGTGATCGGTCTGATTCTCGTCCGCCATGCGCTCGATATAGAGCACGTCCTGGTCGTTCTCGACGTGGTTGCCTCGCTCATCGTAGACCTCCGGGTAATTCGACACCTGGCTTGGCCCGGTATTCTTCGAGGTGCTGATATTTCCGCTCTCGGTGACCCAACCGTAAAGCTGGATGCGGCTGTCGTACCAAGCCTTCCCATCGGGGCCATCATAGATGGCCTGCATCAGGGGGAAAGGGCTGTCCCTCAAGGCGCCCGGGTCGCCGATGACGTTGGGACCTCCGCCTAGCTGCCAGTCCTGGTCCGCAAATGGCGGGCTGTCGAAGGGCGGATCGCCAATGCGGCGCGACGGGGGGGCGGGAGGGGTTCCGGGAGCCGGGGGCGTGGGCGCCACGTAGCACGGGGTCGCAAGCTGCTCGAGCTCGGCCTCGCCGAACCGCGTCCAGAAACCCTTGTCCGCCTTTTTGCCATACGGCGGCGGAGTCGGTGCGGCCGCAGGTGCAGCAGGCGCCGCAGCGGCAGGTGCCGCCGGGGTCGCGGCCGTTGATGTCTGGCCCATTGTGGGCGCCACCGTTGCAAGGCAGACGGCGCCCAAGGCGACGAAACCCAGCGCTGAGCGCATGGACCGCGTGGTCGCGGAATCTCCGTCAATTCTATGTGTTCTCATTTCGTTGGTGTTTGTAATGTTGATTTCGGTTTTATGGTCTTGGCTCCTTCGGGAAATTCTGGGCCGGGATTGGGTTACGTCGGATTGAAACAATCAACCGGGCCTGAACGCTCCGTTAGCGGATCCTGGAACTGGTTGCGGCGCAGGGGCAAAATGTCCCCGCGCGGCAGCGCCGCCTTTCCCGTGTAACACTCCAACTGGCTGGGTCTGCACGGCGGGCACATGCCTATGCGCTGCGGCCGCAGCCAACCCCGGCAGGCGTCCCTCCGGAACCCCAACCGAGCGGAGCCGTGAACGGATTTATTAAATGGCCGGGGGGCCCCGGCGGCGTCTCCGCGACTTGCGCATCGCTCGGCACATATATTTTCCAGGAAGCGCGGGTATCGCCGGTTCTCATCGATTTTTTTGCCAGCGAGTTATGCGGCTCCTGCCGGGACTGCGGATATATAATGCACGGGCCATGGATGGAGCGCGGCACGTGCCAGCACTCATTAACACCGGGTTAACAGCTTCACCCTAACGACAATATAGAGTTAACGGATTGCCTGGTACTTGCACGTGCGCGCTCGAGCTCGACCCGTTTCTCGAGTGCCTCCCGCGCCCGCCCGAGGATAGCCGGGCGTTCATCCCCCGTGCTCGACAAGATCAACCCTTGCAGCGCACGGGATAAACCGAGGCCCCGAGCCCTGAAGGCGCTGCGTGAGGTGCCTCGGCCCCTCGCCTCCCGACGTCCCAGGCGCGCGCCGAAAAATACGGCCCACCACACTTAACGTTTTCTCTATGGAATTTCGGCCTATTTATATCAGATGAGTATCCCAAATCACGGGTGCAAGCATGCTGCGTGCTTAGGACCCGCATGGACTACACCTGCACCTATAGACTCAAATATATAGCCCTCGCCGCCCTCTCGGGAGCAGTGGCCTTCTCTATAACCCCTTGCGTAGATGCTGACGACGGCCCGGGCGCGGATCAGTCCGCGGGGGCTTCGCCGATGCAGCTTAGCGAGGTCAAGGTCACGGCCGAGAAGCAGGTTGGGACTGAGCAGGAAACTCCTATCAGCATGGCGGTGGAGCCGGCCGAGGAATTGATTGATCGCGGCATCGTCGACGTCACCGCCCTGCTTCAGGAGACGCCAGGCGTCTCCCTGAAGAGCAATGGACCGGGCCAGACTGAGTTCGAAATGCGGGGAATGACGTCGAGCGGCGGCAACTCTCCGACCGTGGGGTTCTACCTCGACGACATCGCCCTCACCGCCCCGGCGGGCGCCCAGAATGGCAAGGTCGTCCTCGCCCCGCCGCTGTTTGACGTCGACCGCACAGAGGTCCTGCGCGGCCCGCAGGGCACGCTCTACGGCTCGGGATCGATGGGGGGCACGTTCAAGCTGATCACCAACCAGCCCAATCTCGGCGATTTTCAGGGCTCAGCGCAGAGCACGCTGTCGGGAACCGAGGGTGGCGGTTTCAATCACAGCGACAACATCATGCTCAACATCCCTGTGATTCACGACAAGCTGGCCGTGCGCTTGGTCGCCACGGAAGCCTACACAAGCGGCTGGATCGACCGGATCGTGGAGACCCCCTTTCCGCTGGTCGATCCCACCGGCTCCATCCGCGGCGATGTTCTTGACGGCCCAAACCAGCAGCATTTTCCCGGTTCGAACTCCGACCAGTTTGACACGCTGCGCGGGATCATCCTTTGGAAGCCGACGAACCGCCTGACAATCACGGTCTCTGGCGCCTACATGAGCGACAACCAGACGGGCATCAGCGCTTTCGACCAATTTCCGGGCAATCTGGCGCACTACGAGGTCTTCAACATCCCTGAACCGAAGACCGACAAGGAGATCATTGAGGGTCTCAACATCAACTACAGCTTCGACACCTTTGACGCGACCCTGACGACCGCATACTGGGCCCGCCGCGCGACCCAGACCGAAGAGGCCAGCGAGATGTTCGACAACCCGGACCAGGCGCTGGCCTACTATGCCAACTACGGCCTTCCCAATCCCGGTTACTACGGCCCCTCGGGGACAGGCGAGGCCTACGGGACCGAGGACGACCCCACCAACCAATTCAGCACGGAGCTGCGCTTCGCGTCGACGGGCAAGGGCAAGCTCCAATGGGTGGCAGGCAGCTATTTCACCCACTATTGGGCCACCTGGAATTTCGCGGGCGTCACACCAAACTACACCTCCTACATGGACATTGGCACGGGGGCTCCGGCAACTACACCCAATTGGTTTGACGCGTACTCTCCGACCACGATGGAGCAGTACGCCTTGTACGGAAACGCCACGTATGCCCTGGCCAGCAACCTCAAGGCCAGCGTCGGGTTGCGCGTGACCGACTATGACTATCAGTTCGCGTCGACCATCGGCGGATGGGGCTCGGCCCTTGGGGCGGCGACCCCGTCGGTTCAAAGCGGCGTGACCCAGTCGGAGGCCGTTGAGAACCCGAAGTTCAACCTTTCCTATGAGTATAGCCGCGACCTGACGGCGTACGCCTCGGTGGCGGAAGGGTTCCGTCCCGGCGGCGGAAATGCCGCCTATCCGACCACCGGGGTCTGGGCCAATTCCTTCGCGGGAATGCACTACACCTCGGGCACGTGGCCCTCCACCTACAATTCGGACTCGGTCTGGAGCTACGAGGTTGGCGCAAAGTCCCGGTGGCTCGGTCGCCGGCTGATGATCAATGCGAGCTTATACTATGAGGACTGGAAGAACATTCAGCTCCTGGCCTATCCCGACGACTGGGCGTTCAACATCAACGGCGACAAGGCCACGATCTATGGTGGCGACCTCGAGGTGCGAGCCCTGCTGGGCAACGGATTCGAAATCGCGGGTTCCGTCGGATACCTTCACGACAATCTCGATGGGGGACCCCACTGGGTGATCGCGCCCACAAATGTCCTTCCGGATGTCGCGCCAGAGAACGGGAACCTGAACCTATCCTACTCGACGTCGTTCATGAAGAAATACGTCTTCAAGGTCGAGGCCGAGACCGTCTACGTCGGCCCGCGTTATTCCCTGAGCTTTCTTTACTACCCTGGCTACGTGGAGAGCGGGGAATACAGCCAGCTGCCGGGTTATGAGCTGACCAATTTCCGGATGGGCATCGCGTCGCAGCAAAACGAATGGAGTGTCTCGCTGTTCGTGAACAACGCCTTCAACAAGCAGGCCTCCCTCGAATTCCTGTATTCGGAGACCCAGCCGTCCGCAGCGTTTAACCGCGTCGTCAGCAACCAGCCGCTGACGGGGGGAGTCGACATAACCTATCGCTTCTAGCCGGCACCCGCGTCCCCGGCTGGGTGCCGCCGGGGCATTCGATCCGGGGCCGGACCCTGCTTGGCCCGAACACGCCAGGCCGTGGTTATCCCAGCCGGCCCTGCCAACGCCCCTTTACCATTGAACCCGTCAATGGTGCTTGCGGGACAATAGCAGGTAGAGCGCGAAGAAGAGGATCACCTGCAGGAGGACGATCCCGCCGATCATGAGCGCCATGTGGCTTTTCCCCTTCCACGGCTGGGGCGCCCTCAGGCGCTGGTCGCGGTGGGTGATCTCCACCTTTTCCAGGTCGTCGAGCTCCCGCTTCATGTCGATGGCGCTCTGGTAGCGCTTCTTCGGGTCGCGCTCAAGCGCGTGGAGGATGACCTCCTCGAGCGCCGGGTTCAGCTCCGGGTTGATCTTGCGGGGAGCCTCCGGGTCACCGGTGATCCGGGCATTCATGACGACGTACGGGCTCTCCCCCTGGAACGGGGTGGCGCCCGTCACCAGCTCATAGAGTATGGCCCCCAGGCTGTAGATGTCGCTCCGGTGGTCGCCGCGCTTGCCCTTCACCTGCTCGGGCGAGATGTAGTCGGGCGTGCCCAGCGCGGGGGTCAGCCCAACGAACGTCAGCCGCCGCGCCGCCTCGACGCGGGCGATGCCAAAGTCGAACAGCCTCAGGCTGCCGTCCTTGCAGACCATGATGTTCTGCGGCTTCATGTCGCGGTGCGTGATGCCGTTCTGGTGGAGGTACTCGAGCGCGTCGCAGATCTGGCTCCCATAGGCGACGGCCTCCCCCTCCGAGAGTTTCTTCCTCTTGTTGATCACCTCCGCGAGCGTCTTTCCCTCGAGGAATTCCATCACAAGGTAGGGCCGACTCTTCGGCTCCTCGACCTTGATCACCTTGAGTATCGCCGGGTGGTTGAGGCGGGCCCCAATTTCTTCCTCCCGCTGGAAGCGCTCAAAGCCCGCGATGTCGCTCTCGAGCGCCATGAGCGGCACCTTGATGGCCACGCTCTGACCGGTCTTTCGGTCGGTCGCCTTGAAGATCGAGGCCATGTTGCTGCGGGCGACAAGGTCCGTGATCTCGAATCTCCCGTCGAGCACCTTGCCTGGTCCCGCGTCGCTGGACCCGCTCGCGGCGGCCGCCGCGGCCACCACCTTCTTGCTCGGGGTGGCGTCATTGCCGAGGGTCGACCGGGCGGTCTGCGCGACCTGCTCCCAATTGCGCACCTCGATGATCTGGAGCGTCACGTTGTCATCGCTGCCCCGCTTCTGGGCCAGTGCCACGAGCTCCTTGCAGGCGTCGTAGGGGTGCGACCTGCAAACAATCTCGCGCATCTCCTCGTCGAGCACGAAGGCATGGAGCCCGTCCGTGCACTGGAGCACAAAGTCCCCGTGGTGAAGGAGCTGGGTCGCAAAATCGGGCTGGCAGAAGGGTTCGGCGCCCAGGCTGCGCGTCAGCTCGCTCCGCTTGGGGCTAGCCATCGCCTGGCGCTCGAGCATCATCCCGAGCTTCACGGGCACCGATGTCGAGACGTGGTCGGTCGTCAGGCGCTTGATGGTCTTCTGCCGGATGAAATACGAGCGGGTGTCGCCGACGTTGGCCACGCACACGGCGCCGTCCCTGAAGATCGAGGCCACGAGCGTCGTGGCCATCTTGCGCCCCTTGTACTCCGAGATGGAATTGTCGTGAACCGCGGCGCAGGCCGCCGTGAACATGCGCCTAAGGAGGGCATAGGGCTTCATGTCCCCCTGGGTGTCCTGGAAATTCCTGACCGCCGTGTCGACGGCCAGGCGGCTCGCCACCTCGCCGTTTTCGTAGCCCCCGACACCGTCCGCGAGCACCGCGACACTCCCCTGCTTTTCCCGCATCAGGGGGTCCGGCGACTCCCAAAAGTCCATCCAGTCCTCGTTTATGGGTCTCGTCGGCCCTATGTCGGTTATCTTGGCGTAGCGCAGTCGCATGGGTCAGGGTAAAAGAAATGGCCCCGCTTGCTGTGCGCAGGCGGGGCCATGGAACTCTATGGGTAGGTCAGGTCAAATCAAACTGCCGGCTTGGCCGTGAGGATCATTTCCTTGCCCTTCGCCTTGCTGCTCTTGGCGAAGTAGTAGAACCCGTATAAGCCCCACAGAAACGCGACTCCCAGGGCGATATAGGGCTCCTTGACGCTCATCCCCGCCACGGTCCAGGGGCCGATCAGGTAGAAGAGCATGCAGGCCAGGTTTGCCAGCAGGCCGAACACCGGCACCACCAGGTGCTTGAAGCCATTGAACATGTGGTGCTCGCGGAACGCGACGATCGCGATGATGCAGGTCGTCATGTAGAGGAGGAAGGTGCCGAAGTTGCTGATGAGCGTGATGATCAGGAGCGTGTTTGGCAGCTTGGCGTACGTCTCCGGTGCGAAGATCCCGAAGGTGTACCACATGTTGTGCTTGTCGAGGGCCGCCGGGGTCGATCCGCCGAGGTAGACCGAGACCGTGACGATGCCGATGAAGATCGAGAGGGCGGAGAGCGTCCAAATCGAGCGGTGGGGCGAGAGCGTCTTGCCGTGGAGGAGGCCGAAGTGCGAGGGCACTTCCTCATCCCTGCCCATGGCGTAGGTGACGCGGGCTCCCGTGCTCAGGCAGGCCAGCGTGGTGCCGATGAGCGCCAGGAAGACCGTGAAGGCCTGGACAAGCATGAAGGCGCGGCCCGCCTGGTAGCTCCCGAAGAGCCAGGTTCCGACGATCACCATCATGTCGCCTATGGGCGCACCGGATCCCGACGCCTGCGGCAGCGTGTAGCCGTTGTGCAGGAGGTAGTTGGCCGCGAAGTACTCGATCAGGTAGCACACCGCGCCCTGGATGACCAGGGAGAGGAGCACGGCCCGGCCGATGTCCTTCTTCGGGTTCTTCGCCTCCTCGCCCATGGCGGTCACGGATTCGAATCCGACAAGGATAAGGATCGCGACGCAGGCCTGGATGAAGACGAAGTTGAAGCTGTGCGGCCCGATGACCGACTTGGCCGTCGGGTGGAAGTTGAAGGTGGTCACCTTCGTTGCCGGGTCCGTCGAGTAGGCGTCGGCCATCTGGTAGCTTACCAGGAAGGGTGCCGCGAGCTTGGGATCCGTGACGGCCTTTCCGTCCTTGTCGGCCGGGACCGGGTTGCCGTCCTTGTCCGTCTGGTCGGCCATTTGGTACACGGGCTGACCCTTGTCGTCCACGGTGGGCTTGTTGTTGGCGTCAAGGACGGGCAGCGGGGCACCCTTGTCGTCCTTTACCGTGTCCTGGAAGACCTGGTAGTTGACGGCGACGCCATTGGAAAGGTGGTAGCCGACCGAGCCGTCGGCGTGCTTCGTGCGGTAGGCGATCGCGATGACGGAGAAGACGAGGAGCGCGGAGATCTGGATGATGTTGATCGCCATGTTCACCGCGGTCGTGCCGGTGACGCCCCGGAAGGCGATGTAGCCGACGCCCACCGTGAACACGATGCAGAAGAGAATCATGAACAGCGGGCTGTTGTAGTTGGAGCTGAAGGTGTCCGGCCAGAACTGGTTCAGGAGGTACCCCGCCAGGATTGCCGTGACGCCAACCATGCATCCCGGATAAACCCAGTAGTAAAGATGGCTGGCCCAACCCGTGAAGAACTTCATGACGCGGGCGAACTTGAAGGCCTTGCTCTTGGAGAGGAAGGCCTGCTCCGCGTAGAAGTAGGATGAACCCGCGCCCGGGTAGAGCTTGGAGAGCTCCGCGTAGCTCACGGCGGTCGCCAAGCACAGGAGGAGCGCGCCGACGATTCCGAACCACATGGACGCGCCTGCCGCCGGAGCGCCGTAGAGGGCTTGTTCTTGGAATGTCAGCCACAGGAACGCGCCGGGCGCGATCAGGGCCATCGCGTTGATGGTTAGACCGGTGAGGCCCAGGGTGGGCTTCATCGTCGGTGTATTGGTGGTTGGTTCAGGCATAGTCGGTGGGATTCAGGCTAGTGGCGTTTTGGGGCGTGGTTTGGTTGAAGCCGGACTGGCTCAGCAAGCAGTGGACTGGTGTTAACGCGGATTTAACGTCCGCGATCGCTACAAAGCCGCTTGTGTGCCAAGAAATAAGTGCCGCTAAAAATAATTGTAATCGACTATCTTGTAATCGATTAACAACGGATATTGGCCCCGTTTCACTGTCGATCCTTACAGCAAAACATAGGCGGAAAGCTTGGGATCGTGTGTAAAGGCCGTGAAAAGACCCTACGAACTCGAAAACCTGCCCAACCGCGCCTTTTCAACGGGTGGGATCGATGTGTCGACTCGCTTCCCGCCGGGTGGATGTCACCTACTTAAGCACGTGGCCCACGCGAAAAGAGGGCTCGGGTGCGCCCTTCCATTCCGGCTTCGTGATCTCGAGCGCGCCGTCGGCAGTCGCCACCACGAGCGGCGCAACGGAGAGGATTTCGCCTGGGGCTCCCTTTTTGCCACGCGTCGCCGGCGTGTCCGCCTCTGCCCACCAGACCATGAGGCGCGCCGCGCCCACGTCGGTGAACGCGCCCGGATAGGGATCGGTCACCGCCCGCACCAGGTTGAAGACCTGCCGCGATGTCTGTGTCCAGCTGATCCGCCCGTCCTCGGGCTGTCGTCCCCCGAAATACGTGGCCTGTGACGCGTCCTGCGGCGTCTCGCTCGCGGTGCCGGCCAGTAGCCGGTCGATCTGCCGGGCGAGCACGGCGCGGGCGCAGGGGAGAACCTTCCGGAACGCCTGCTCGGCCGTGTCGCGCTGACCGATCTCCACGCCCTCCTGGTCCACAATGGCCCCCGCGTCGGGCTCCTCCACCATCCTGTGGAGCGTCATCCCAATCCGGGGCTCCCCATTGAGGACCGCCCAGTTGATCGGGGCCCTACCCCGGTACTTTGGCAGGAGCGAGCCGTGCATGTTGAACGCCCCGAGGCGCGCAAGGCCCAGGACCTTCATGCCGATCATGTTCCTGTAGTAGACCGAGAGGATCAGGTCGGGGCGCATCGCCTCGATCCGCTCCCGCCACTCCGGCGTGCCCACGCGCTCCGGGGTGTGAACCGGGACTCCCCGCTCGCGGGCCGCGAGCGCCGGGGTCTTGAACCAGATCTTCTCGCTGGGGTTGTCCTCGTGCGTGATGAGCGCCACCACGTTGTCGCCGCGCTCCAGGAGAAGTGAGAGGCAGTCGTGGCCCACCTCGCTGTAGCCGAAGAAGAGTATCCGGGGAGCGGGCATGCGCGCCGTTCCGCCTACTCCGGTGCCTCGATCATCTCCCGCACAAAATACCTCTGGCGCACGCGCACGACCTGGTAGGTGCGCCCGACGTACTCCCCGATGAGCCCGATCCCCACCATGGTGACGCTGATCAGGAAGAAGAGGATGCCGAAGAGGGTGAAGAGGCCCCCCTCCTCCGGGCCGACGATCAGCCGGCGGAGCGCAAGCCAGACCATGAGGACAAAGCTCCCCGCCGCGCACGCCATAGCCACCATCGTGAAGATCTGCAGCGGAGCCAGCGAGAACCCGGTCACGAGGTCGAAGTTGAGCCGGATCAGCATGTAGAGGGAGTAATTGGAAACTCCGGCGTGCCGCTCCTCGTGCTTCACCCCCACCTCGGTCGGATTCCCAGAGAAGCTGTAGGCCAGGGCCGGGATGAACGTGTTATTGGCGCCGCTCCGCACGATCGCCTCGATGATCGGGCGCTTGTAGGCGCGCAGCATGCAGCCCTGGTCGGTCATCTCGATCGAGGTCGTGCTCCTGCGCACCCCGTTGATGATGCGGGAGGCGAGGGTCCTGAAGAGGCTGTCCTTCCTGTTGATCCGGAAGCCGCCCACGTAGTCATGGCCCACGTCGATCAGGGCCAGGAGCTTCGGGATCTCCTCGGGGGGGTTCTGCAGGTCGGCGTCGAGCGTCACGATCACCTGGCCCCTGACGCGCTCGAACGCCGCCATGATCGCCATGTGCTGGCCGTAGTTGGCGTTAAAATCTATGACGCGCGTCACGTCGGGGCGGGCCTTGAACTGCGCCTTCAGGAGCTCAAGCGACGCATCGGCGCTCCCGTCATTCGTGAAGAGGATCTCGTACTTCCTCCCAAGGCCGTCGAGCACCGGATAGAGCCTCGAGAAAAGCAGGGGCAGGTTAAGCGCCTCGTTGTAGACCGGGATGACGACGGACAGGTCGGGGGAGGTGCTCATGGGGTGCGGTGGGCCTCCAGGATTGCCGCAAGCTCGCGGACCACCCGCGAGACATCGGCACGGACCATGGCCGGGAAAAGGGGAAGCGTGAGGATGTTGCGGCCGGCATGCTCGGCGTGGGGGAAGTCGCCGTCCTTCCATCCCATCCTTCGGTAGAGCTTGAAGAGGTGGATTGCCGGGTAGTGGACGCCCGAGCCGATGCCCGCGGCGTGGAGCGCCTCCATGACACCGGCCCTTTTCACGGAGAGGCGGGCCTCCGGAAGAATGACCTGGAACATGTGCCAGTTTGAATCCGTGAAGTTGGCCACGGGCATGCCAAGCCCAAGCGCGGCAACCGTCGGGTTAGCGAACTCCTCAAGATAGGCCCGCGCGAGCTCGTGGCGCTTCGCCGTGAAGGCGTCCAGGTGCGGGAGCTGGCCGAGGCCTATCCGGGCCGCGATGTCGGTCATGTTGAATTTCCCCCCCACGAGCTCCACCTCCATGCCGTCGTGCCCCGTCCTGACGACCCCCTGCAGGCGGTACTGCTCGGCGAGCTTCGCCTCGCGCTCGTCGTTCACGACAAGGCATCCGCCCTCCGAGGTCGTGATATTCTTGTTCGCGTGGAAGCTGAAGGAGACAAGGTCGCCGAAGGAGCCGATCCTCCTGCCCTTCCAGGTGCTCCCGAACGACTGCGCGGCGTCCTCGACGACCCTGAGTTTGTGCCGCGCTGCAATGGCGTTCAGGCGGTCCCGATCGACGGGCAGCCCCGAAAGATCGACGGGGATGATCGCGCGGGTCCTGGACGTGATGGCGCGCTCCACCTGGTCCAGGTCGATGAGGCGGGTCGCCGGGTCGATGTCCACGAAGACCGGCCGGGCCCCGACTTCGAGGACCACGTTGCTGGTCGCGACCCAGCTGAGCGGGGTCGTGATCACCTCGTCGCCCGCCTTCACGCCGGCAATCCGGAGCGCAATCTCCATCGTGCAGGTCCCCGAATTGAACGCCCGGACCGGGCGGCCGCCGAAAAATTCGGAGAGCTTCGCCTCGAACGCCTTCACCTGCGGGCCCGAGGAGAGCCAGCCCGAGCGCAGCACCTCGGCAACGCCGGCCACGGTGGCGTCATCGATCGACGGCCTCGTAAACGGCAGGAAAGGCGCCGCCGGCTTGGGGGGGGTTGCGGTTGCGGGCGATGGCATTGCGGCGGGGATACTTGGGGCCAGACAGCAAATCCTCAAGGCTGGTTGCTGAAAAGATAGTGGTGGGACCCCTTGGCCAGGACGTGGTAATGGAAGGTGGAATCCGAGAAGAGCTCGGAAGCGTCCCGGATCCTGGCGACCGCGAAGACCCGGCCCGGCCCCTCCCACTGCTTCCGGAAGTCCGCGTCATCGATGAACCGGGACGCCCTTTTGGCCGGTTCAAGGAACTGGAGCTCGAGCTCGTCGGTGTAATGGACCAGTCCCACCACGCCGCCGGAATAGTAGGTGAAGTCGTGGAAGAACCCGTGGTAATGGTACACCTTGTCACCCGGCTTCACGACCCCGCGCGCGGCGATCGCAAGGTCCTTCGTGCTCTTGTTGTCGATGATCGGCATGGTGAACAGGAGGACGCCGACCAGGAATACAAGCGTCAGGGTGACGGCGGTCAGGGCGCCGCGCGCCGCGGCCACTCCCCGCTGGATCATGGCCCTCAGCCCCCCGACAAGGAGGATCCCGGCCAGGACGAATGCGAAGGGCCTGAGCTCCGCGGCCTGGGCCGCGTCCCGGATCAGGCCGGGCTTGAGCACCGCCACGCAGAGCGCCGCCGCTATGAGCCCGCAGAGGAACGTGAAGGCCCTCAGGCCCGGCCTCATCCGCCGGAAGGCGTCCGGCGCCGCAAGGGTCTCCGCGAGCCACCGGCCGATGATGACCGCGAGCGCGGGGAACACCGGCAGGATATAGGGAACCAGCTTCGACTTGGAGTAGCTGAAGAAGACGAAGATGAAGCCCGCCCAGATCGCCATGAACCAGGCATCGGCGTGCTCCCGGCGGCGGGCCCAGCCCCCGGCGAGCGCACCGCGAAACGAGGACCAGAGAAATCCCGTCCAGGGGAACAGCCCGAGGAGAAGGATCGGAATGAAGAACCAGAACGGCTGGTACCGGCCGTGGCCCGTGTCGGAATACCTCTGGAAGTGCTCGTATATCAGGTAGAAGTGCGCCCACCCCGGGTTGCGGCCGGCGACCAGGAAATGCCAGGGTAGGGCAATCGCCATAAAGAGGATCGCCCCGCTCGGAAGATAGAGCGGCCAGAGGCGCCGCCACTGGTTGAGGAGGAGGACCCAGAGGAACATGACGGCCCCCGTCACGAGGAATCCCATCAGCCCCTTGGTGAGGGTGGCGAGCGCCGCGCTCGCGTAGAGCCCGTAGAACAGCCACCGGCGGACCGCGCCCGGCTCCTCCCTCATTCCCAAAATGAAGCAGAAGAGGGTGGCGCTCATGAGCACCGAGACCGCCATGTCGAGCGTCACAATGTGGCCCATCGCAAGGTAAAGGAGCGAGGTTCCGAGGACCACGGCCGACCAGAACCCCGCATCGCGGCCGTAGAGCCTGCGGCCGGCGCCATACGCCGAAAGGACGCCTGCCACGCCGAAGAGCGCCGGCGCCAGGCGCACCGACCATTCGCTGGGGCCGAAGGCGGCCTCGCAAGCCGCGACGGCCCAGTACATGAGGGGCGGCTTCTCGAAATAGGGAACACCGTCCAGCCGGGGCGTCACCCAGTCGCCGCTCGCCACCATCTCCCTCGGGACCTCCGCATAGCGGCCCTCGTCGGGGTTCACGAGCGCCGCGCTGCCAAGCCTCCAGGCAAAGAGCGCCCCGAAAAGCACCGCCAACAGCGCAAGGTCGTACCGCCAGGATTTCTCGCCTGCGGGTGGGGTCGTTGCCGTCGGACGCACCCACCGGACCTACGGGCTAAGGGCTTTCCACGCAAGTCTCTGCGCGGCCCAGCAGGCCCCAGCCTGTTTTAAATTGTGCCGGAAAGGCCCTTCCGGTCGAATCCCCCTCGCCATGACCGCCGCCACTCGGAACTTCTCCTTCATCTGCGGGCAGGACGACTTTCTCGTGGGCCGCATGGGCAGGAAGCGCTTCGAGGAACTCGCCGGGGAGGCGACGGACGAGTTCTCGCGCGAGGTCGTGAACGGGTTCGCCGCGAACGTGGACGAGGTCGAGACTGCCGTGAACCGTTTCCGCGAGGCCGTTCAGACGATCCCCATGTTCGGGGGAAAGCGGGTCGTGTGGCTCAAGGACGTGAACTTCCTGGCGGACAGCGTCACGGGGAAGGCCGAGACCACGCTCAAGTGCGTGGAGGACCTCCAGGGCCTCCTTGCGACCGTCAACCCCGAGGAGACGGCCGTCCTGATCACGGCGGCTCCCGTCGACCGCAGGCGCTCTTTCCCCAAGTGGTGCGAGAAGAGCGCCGACTTCGCGCTGGCCGACAGCGGCGAGGACGCCGAGGGCCTGGCGGCCGTCGTCCAGGCCGAGGCCAAGGCGATCGGCGTCGGGTTCGGGCCCGGCGCCCTGGAGCTCCTCCTTGCCAAGGTGGGCGCCAACACCCGCCTCCTCGTGGAGGAGGTGCACAAGCTGGCGACGCACGCCGCGGAGGGAGCCCTCATTGACGAGAAGAGCGTCGCCGACCTGTCGCCCAACGCCGCGCAGGGGGACTTCTTCGAGACAGCCGACGCGTTCTTCAGCGGCGACCTCACGTGGACGCTCGCCGCCCTGAAGCGCCACTTCTTCGCGGGCGGCGACGCCCGCCCCGTCCTCTCGGCCCTCCAGAATCGAAACCGCATCCTCACCCAGGTGAGGGCCCTGGTGGACGCGGGCGACGCTCGGGTGGGCCCCCGCGGGGTGGACGGCCTGCCGCGGGCCGCGGCCTCCCATGCGGCCAAGTACGGGGACGCCGCCGCCGAGAAGAGCTCTTACAACGTGTTCACCCAAAACCCGTGGTACGTCGGCAAGCTAGCCGGGTCCGGTCCCCTCCCGAACCTGAAGCGCCTCATCGACAACCAGAGGGAGTTCATCAACGCGTTCGAGGAGATTATCCAGAGGCCGGGCGAGCAGGAGGAGGTCCTGAGGGACCTGGCCGTCCGTTGCCTGGCGACCCCTTTGGCCAGGGCGGGGGATGCCTAGGGGGTCGCTCGCTTTTCCAGTGGCGTTCGCCGACGCGCGGGCTTTACTCGGCGCCTTGCTGTGAACGAGCCGTCCGATCCCCTGCCCCGCGAGATCTTCCCGAACGTCCTGGCCGAGCGCTACGCCTCGGCCGCGATGCGGGACATCTGGTCGCAGCGTGGAAAGGTGCTCCTCGAGCGCGACTTCTGGATCGCCGTCATGAAGGCCCAGCGCGAGCTCGGGGTACCGATACCGGCCGAGGCCATCAGGGACTACGAGAAGGTGAAGTCGAAGATCGACCTCGAATCGATCGCCAAGCGCGAGCGCGTGACGCTCCACGACGTGAAGGCCCGGATCGAGGAGTTCTCGGAGCTCGCGAAGCGCCAGTTCATCCACCTGGGGCTCACGAGCCGCGACCTCACGGAAAACGTGGAGCAGCTCCAGATCTTCAAGAGCCTGAAGCTCGTGCGGCTGAAGCTCGCTGCCGCCCTGGTCCTGGTCTCCAAGCGCGCGGAGGAGCACCGCGACCTGATGATAACGGCCAGGACGCACAACGTGCCGGCGCAGCCCACGACGCTCGGCAAGCGGATCGCGATGTTCGGCCAGGAGCTCCTGATCGCGCTCGAGCGGCTGGAGGGCCTGATCGACCGGTACCCGGTGCGGGGGCTCAAGGGCGCCGTCGGGACACAGCTCGACCAGCTCACGCTCCTCGGGGGCCGGGCGGACAAGGTCGCTGATTTGGAAAACCACGTCCTGAAGCACCTCGGCATCCCGGCGTCGCTCCGCAACGTGGGCCAGGTCTATCCGCGCGGCCTCGACTTCGACGTGGTCTCCGCCCTGCACCAGGTCGGCGCGGCCGCGGCCAGCTTCGCGACGACGATGCGGCTCATGGCCGGTGCGGGGCTCCTGACCGAGGGTTTCCAGGACGGCCAGGTGGGGTCGAGCTCGATGCCCCACAAGGCGAACGCCCGCAACTGCGAGCGGATCTGCGGGTTTTCAACCATCCTCGGGGGCTACGTCACCATGGCGGGGACGCTCGCCGGCGACCAGTGGAACGAGGGCGACGTGTCGTGCTCCGTCGTGCGGCGGGTGGCGCTCCCCGACTCGTTTCTCGCGGTCGACGGGAGCCTTGAGACGTTCCTCACCGTGCTCGAGCAGATGGAGGTGTTCCCGTCGGCGATCGCCCAGGAGAACGAGCGCAACCTTCCCTTCCTCGCGACGACCACGATCCTCATGGAGTCGGTGAAGCGGGGCTCGGGCCGCGAGACCGCCCACGAGGCCATCAAGGAGCATGCGCTCGCGGCCGTTAAGGCCATGCGATCCGGGACGCCCGGCCCGGACCTGATCGACCGCATCGCGGGCGACCGGAGGATCGGCCTCGGCAAGAAGGCGCTCCAGGCGATACTTGCGGAAAGCGCGCGCTTTGTCGGGGCGGCCCCGAACCAGGTGGATGTGTTCGTCGCGGAGGTGAAACCCGTCGCGAAACGCATAAAGGGCGCGGCCGCCTACCGCCCCGCGCGCCTGCTCTGACGAGTTTCGGGGCCCTCCGAACTTTTCAATTGCGCACCCCTCGGGGCCGCGCTTTAGTGGACCCTCACTGTCCCGATAATCCTCTATAACTTTCCAAATGGCTGAACTCGTAGGTAACATCCTGGTAGGTCAATCCGGTGGGCCGACCTCCGTCATCAACGCAAGCTTGGCCGGCATCGTGGCCGAGGCTTTGAACCATGAGGCGATCGAGGAGATCTACGGCGGCCTGAACGGCGTGCTCGGCATCCTCCAGGAGGACCTGGTCGACCTGGCCTCGGAATCCCAGCAGCAGATCCGCGCCCTCCGCCACACGCCGGGCGCCGCGCTCGGCACCTGCCGCTACAAGCTCAAGAAACAGCAGGACTTCGAGCGCGTCCTCGAGGTCTTCAAGGCCCACAACATACGGTATTTCTTCTACATCGGGGGCAACGACTCCCAGGACACGGCCGACAAGATCTCAAAGCTCGCCCAGCAGCAGGGATATGAGCTGCGCGTGATCGGCGTCCCGAAGACGATCGACAACGACCTTACCGGCACCGACCACTGCCCGGGATACGGCAGCGTGATCAAGTACCTTGCGACGACCATCCGCGAGGTGGCCTGCGACAACGAGGCGATGGGCCAGGGCGACCTGGTCTCGATCGTCGAGGTGATGGGCCGGAGCGCCGGCTGGATCGCCGCCGGAACCGCGCTCGCCAAGCGCAGGGACCATCCCCACGACCCGCCGCACCTCATCCTCCTTCCCGAGGTCCCGTTCAACCAGGAGAAGGTCCTTGAGGACGTCCGCCGGGTTCTGAAGCGCGAGAAGTACTGCCTGATCGTGGTCGCCGAGGGCCTGGTGGACGCCGACGGCAACTACCTCGCCGCGGACTCCGCCACCGACGCCTTCGGGCACGCGAAGCTGGGCGGAGCGGGCGAGGCCCTCGGCCAGATCATCGGGGCGGGCATTCCGACCGCGAAGGTCCGCGTCGCGCAGCCGGGCCTCATCCAGCGCGCCGCCGCGCATGCCGCCTCCAAGACCGACGTCGACGAGGCGTTCCTCGCGGGCCAGGCCGCGGTCCGCGCCGCGATTGCCGGCGAGACCGACAAGATGGTGACGCTTGTCCGCGGGGACGCCGAGCACTACACGGTCGAGACCGGGCTCGCCCCGTTGAGCGAGATCGCCAACGGCACCAAGAAGCTTCCGCGCGAGTGGATCAACGAGGACCTGGTCAGCATGAACTTCCAGTTCCTGCGCTACGCCCAACCGCTCATCCAGGGCGAGGTCGTGCTTCCCCACGACGCGGGCGTCCCCACGTACGCGCGCCTCGACAAGGTCCGGGTGGACAAGGTCCTCCCGGCCTACGAGGTCTGATCGACCGCCCTCGAGGCGACGAACGGCTCCTCGCGCAGGTCGGGCGCACGCCTGCCCGCGAGGAGGAGCGCCCACACGCGGGCGTTCGCAAGGACGACCACGACGGTAAGGAGGAGAAACATCCCCGTGACGGCGGCATCGACGTGGGCGTTGAACGCCAGCCTGGGGCTCGCGGCCGCGCTTGCCGCGGCGAGGAAGCCCAGGCGCGGGTCGGGGCTTAGGATCTTCATCCATCCGGCGGTCATCGTCACGGCAAGGAGCCAGGCCAGGGGCAGCAGCGTCACCCACATGTACCGGGCCCTCCCCATCTTGATCAGGACGGTCGTTCCAAGCGAAAGGGCGATCACCGCCAGGAGCTGGTTTGCGACGCCGAAGATGGGCCAGAGCGAGTTGATCCCGCCCAGCGGGTCCACGACGCCCTGGTAGAGGAACCATCCCCACGCGCCCACGAAGAGCGTGGTCGCCCCGACGTTGCCGGCGAAGGACCGGGTTTCCCCGAGGGGCTTCCATGCAAGGCCCAGGAGATCCTGGACAAGGAAGCGGCCGATGCGCGTGCCGGCGTCGATCGTCGTCAGGATGAACATCGCCTCGAACATGATCGCGAAGTGGTACCACACGGCGAGCGCCGCCTTCCCGTGGAAGGCGCCCGAGAGCATCCGGGCCATGCCGAGCGCGAAGGTGGGTGCGCCGCCCGCCCGCCCGATCATCGTCTTCTCGCCGACGCCCGCCGCGAGCGCGGACATGTCCGCCGGCGTGACCGCGAACCCGAGCGCGGAGATCTGGTGCGTCACCACGGCCGCCTCGCCCTTCATGTTGATCGCGAAGTACTGGCCGGGCTCAAGCGCGCACGCCGCGATGATCGCCATGATGCCGACGCACATCTCGGTCATCATCGCGCCGTAGCCCACCGTCCGGATGTCGCGCTCGCCCGGGATGAGCTTGGGCGTCGTGCCCGAGGAGACGATGGCGTGGAAGCCCGATATGGCCGCGCAGGCGATCGTGATGAAGCAGAAGGGGAACACCGGGCCCGCAAACACGGGTCCCGTGCCGTCGATGAACCTCGTGAGCGAGGGCATTCGGAGCCGGGGGCCGAGGAGTGCGATCGCCAGGCCCAGGGCCGCGATCGTCCCGATCTTCATGAAGGTGCTCAGGTAGTCGCGCGGCGCGAGGATGAGCCAGACCGGGACGATGGACGCCACGAGCCCGTAGCCCATGATCCACCAGGCGAGCGTCGTCCCCCTGAGGGTGAGGAGGGCCTCGAGCGGGGTGCCGTAAATGAATTGCCCACCCCAGGAGGCGGCGAAGAGGCCCGCGATCCCGAGCGCCGTCACCCACCCGAGGACCCTGCGCTTGTGGCCGCCCGTGCGGAGCGCCACTCCCATCACGAGGGCGACCGGCATCGTGGCGGCAATCGTGAAGACCCCCCACGGCGACTCGGCGAGCGCGTTCACGACCACGAGCGCCAGGACCGCAAGGAGCACCACCGAGATGGCCGTGATGCTCACCAGGGCCGCGAGGCCTGCGAACGGCCCCACCTCGTCGCGGACCATCCGGCCGAGCGAGCGGCCGCCGCGCCTCACCGAGCAGAAGAGGATGATGCTGTCGTGGACGGCCCCGCCGAAGACCGCCCCCACGAGGATCCACAGGAAGCCCGGCAGGTAGCCAAACTGCGCGGCAAGCACCGGGCCCACCAGGGGACCGGGGCCCGCGATGGCCGCGAAATGGTGCCCGAAGACGACCCAGCGGTTGGTCCGGACAAAGTCCTTCCCGTCGGAGTGGGTCTCCGAGGGCGGGGCCCTCAGCTCGTCGATCGTGAGCACCCTGGCCATGAGCCAGGCCGAGTGGAACCGGTAGGCGATCGCGAACACGCAGGTGGCGGCAACGACCATCCACAGGGCGCTCACCGACTCGCCCCGCGAGAGCGCAAGGACGGCCACGCTCAGGGCGCCGAGCGTGGAGACGGCGGTCCACGAGGCGATGCGGAGGGTCTTCACGAGGGGATTTTATGCCGCGCGTTCCATGGGAAAAGGCTGCGGAAAGCGCGACACCTTGGCCGATCATGGCCGGCCGCGCAAGCGCGGGAACTTGTTGGTTTGCCAGCCCCCGATCGGGTCGCCCATCCTGTCGCGCACCCACGGCAATGCCTGTACCACCCCCAACGCAGCCGGCCAGTCCAGGGCCGACCGGCAAAGGCAGAGCGGCCGCCCTCGCCGCCGTGCTCTGGGCCGGCCTCATTGTCCTCGTGAAGCGCCTGCCCCCGGACGGCCGCGAGCATGCGAGCCTGGGGGAGTTCTTCGGCAGGTTCCATCCGCTCCTGGTCCATGGACCCGTCGCCTTTCTTTTCCTCGTGCCCGTTTTGGAGCTTGCGGGCCTTCGCGCCGGATGGGCCCACCTTCGCACGGCGGCCGGCTGGGTGCTCGCCCTCGCAGCGGTCGCAGCCTTCGCGGCAGCCTTTGACGGCTGGCTCCTGGCCTGGAGCGGGGGCTACCGCGGGCACGACGTCACGAATCACCTCTGGGCGGGCGTCATCCTGACTGCCGCGGCATCCGCGGCCGCCCTGGCGCGCGGCAAGCCGGGCGTCCCCTACCCCCTCCTCCTCGTCCTCACGCTCGGGCTCATGGTGTGGACCGCCCATGGCGGGGGCTCGATTTCGCACGGGGACGGGTTCCTGACCGAGAAGATGCCCGCCCGGCTGCGGTCCCTCCTGGGCATGCCCCCAGGCCCGGAGCCCGCGCCCACGACGGTCGCCGCCGCGCCGGCAGCCGCCGCAAAAGGCGGCCTAAGGAGCGTGAACCCCGACAACCCGGCATTTTACCGGATCCACGTTGAACCGCTCCTCCAGCGCAGCTGCGTGTCGTGCCACAGGCCGGAGAAGCACAAGGCGGGGCTCAGGATGGACTCGTATGAGCAGCTCATGCGCGGCGGCGACGACGGGCCCGCCGTCGTCCCGGGCAATCCCAAGAAGAGCGACATGATCCGTCGCCTGCTGCTGCCCCCAAGCGACGACGATTCCATGCCAAGCGACGGCGACAAGCCCCTCACGCCCGAGGAGATACAGACCATCGAGCGGTGGATACAGGCCGGCGCGAAAAGCGGCTGAGCGCTTGCGGGCGCCCCCTTTGGAGGCACACTACGCCTTCCTTAAGGTCCTCACACCCATGAAGCGCCTCGCGTTCCCGCTCCTTGCCGCCCTCGTGTTCCTCGCCGCGCCCGCAGCCCGGGCGCAGGTGGCGGCCTCGCTCGTGTCGGCGGACGCCTCCGTGCAGCCCGGCACCCCGTTCACGGTCGCCCTCCACTTCATCCACAAGCCCCACTGGCACACCTATTGGGTGAACCCGGGAACGGGGCTCCCGACCACGCTCACCTGGAACCTGCCGCCCGGATGGACCGCGGGCGACATCCGGTGGCCGGCCCCGACCGTGCTCTCGGACACGCGCGGCAACGTGATCGGCAACGGCTATGACGGCGACCTGCTGCTGCCGGTAACGCTCACGCCCCCCGCGAACCTCGCGCCCGGCTCCACCGTGGAGCTCCCGGTGACCGCGGCCTGGCTCATGTGCCAGGACGAATGCGTGCCGGGGAGCGCCAAGCTTTCCCTCACCCTTCCGGTGAAGGCGGAGGCGCCAATGCCCGATCCGGTCTTTGGCGCAAGGATCCGCTCCATCCTGTCAGAGCTTCCCGCAACCGACCCGTCCTGGCTTGTCTCGGCGACACGGGGGCCCAAGGAGGCCGTGCTCAGAATCGAGAGGTCGGGCAGCCCCCTCGCGCTCGCGCCGGAAGCGATCCATTTCTTCTCGGAGGACGGCACGATCGCGAGCGACCTCCCCCAGAAGGGCGCAAGCGACGGGAAGGGCGGCTTCACCCTCACGCTCCCTGTCGCCCCCGACGGCCCGAACGACATGAGCCGACTGAAGGGCGTCCTCACCTCCAAGCAGGGGTGGCGCCCCGACGGGTCGCTGCCGGGGCTAAAGGTGGACGTGGCCTTTGGAGCCGCCGCCGTCGCAACCGCGGCGCCCGGCGGGATGCCGGCCGCACCGGCCACCGGCGGTCTCTTGGGCACGCTCGCCCTCGCCTTCGTGGGAGGCCTGATCCTCAACCTGATGCCCTGCGTCTTCCCGGTCCTCGGGATAAAGATCCTGGGTTTCGTGAACCAGGCCGGCTCGGACCGAAGAAAGGTCACGCTCCACGGCCTCGTGTTCACGCTCGGCGTGCTCGTCTCCTTCTGGGTCCTTGCGGGGCTCCTCGCGGTCCTTAGGGCCGGCGGGAGCCAGCTTGGCTGGGGGTTCCAGCTCCAGTCGCCCGCATTCGTGTTCGGGCTGGCGGCCGCGATGCTCGCCTTTGCACTCAACATGAGCGGCGTCTTTGAGTTTGGCCTCACGGCGACCGGCATCGGCTCGGGTCTCCAGTCGAAGTCGGGCCTCCTGGGTTCCTTCCTGACGGGCGCCCTGGCCACGGTCGCCGCGACGCCCTGCGCCGCCCCCTTCCTCGCCCCGGCCCTTGGCGCCGCGCTCGCCCTGTCGACCGTGGAGTCGTTTGCCATTTTCACGGTGATCGCGATCGGGCTGTCCGCACCCTACCTGCTCCTCTCGGCCTTCCCCTCCGCGGTGAAGGTGCTTCCAAGGCCGGGCGCCTGGATGGAGACCTTCAAGCAGGCCATGGCCTTTCCCCTCTATGCGACCGTGGCCTACCTGATTTGGGTCCTGGCCGGGCAGCTCCAGGAGACCGGTCTCCTGTCCGCGCTCTTCGGCCTCGTCCTGGTGGCCCTCGCCGTCTGGGCCTACGGGCGCTGGAACGCGCCCGGCGCCTCGCCAGGCCGCGCGCGGTTCGGGACATGGGCCTGCGTCGTCCTCCTGGCGCTCGGCGCCTGGACGGGCTGGCCGGTCGCATCCAAGGCCGGTGACATCGTCTGGGAAAAATGGAGCCCCGAGGCCGTCGAGAAGCTGCGGTCGGAGAACAGGATCGTCTATGTCGACTTCACGGCGCGCTGGTGCGCGACCTGCCAGGCCAACAAGCGCCTGGTTTTCCATTCCTCCGACATCCTCCGGGTCTTCGGCGAGAAGCACATCGCCACCCTGAGGGGCGACTGGACCAACAAGGACCCCGAGATCACGAACGAGCTGGCCAAGTATCACCGGGCTGCCGTCCCTTTCAATCTCGTGTGGCTGCCCGGACGCGCCGACCCCGTGATTCTTCCGGAGATCCTCTCACCATCGGTCGTGCTGGACGCCTTGAAATAGGTCCCGGTTCGCGCGGTGGAGAATATCGCCTAAGTTATTAAGAAAGCGTCTTAGTTTTTAAGAAAACACCTAAGTTCTTAAACTTGGCTCAAAGGCGTTCGCCTTTGGTCGGTTTTTAAGGCCTCTTTGGAAAAGGCAGAAGGCTTGCCACACTTTGAGGCGTCCCGTGCCTAGAGGTTCAAACTGCCCACTCAGCGCACAAAAGTGTTGCCTGTGCCAGAACTTATTTAACAGCAGCTTCTTGCATGTCGGGAGGATAACCAAAGCGATTGAGGATACGCTTCACCAAAACGCGGATCTTTGCCTGGGCTCCCTCGCGGAGGGTCCAGTCGATACTTACGTTCTTGCGGATTTGAGTCACTAGCTCGGTAGCTATTACCCGTAGTTTTTCGTCTCCCATGAAAGTCAAACTTGCGGGCTGGACGGCAGCGCCGTCGATCACCGTGAATGTGCTCGTATTCCCGCCGGCCACGTAGATCAGATTCGTGGCCTCATTGACCGCGATGGCCCAAGGCGACGGGACGGACCGCGTGTATTGGCCCAGGTTTGTGCTGCCGTCCAATATCGTCACCGTCTGGCCGGCGAGATTCGCAATGTAGATTGTATTGGTGACGGTGTTGACCGCCACAGCCTCTGGCTCGGCCCCGGTCCCCGAATAGGCTATTTCCGTGTATCCCACGCCCTCCAATACCTGGACGCCTCCCGCGGTCGAAAGCGTGATATAAAGCCGGTTCGTCACCGGGTTGACCGCTATCCCATAGGCGCCTGAGCGAAGGGCCACCGTGGAGATGACGGTGTTCGAGGTCGCATCAACCACCGCGAGTGAGAACGTGGCCCCATTTTGGTAGACCGCATACAGCTTGCCGCGCGTCGAGTCGGCCGCGACGCCCGTCGCATTTAGCACGGGTATGGTCGTCACCTGAAGGTCCGTGGAACCGTCCACAACCACTATGCCCGTCGCGGTCGCCACGTATACCATATTGGCCGAGGAATTGACTGCCAACGCGTTCGGGTTCGAACCCAGCACGATGCCGGCAAGGTTGTTGCCGGTCGCTTCGTCACGCACCTGTAGGGAATAGAACGAATTAGGGGGATATGACTCGGCTATATAGACCCGCCCGGTCGATGGATTCACGGCCACGCCCGTCGCGAACGGGTACGATCCCCAGGTCCCGCTTGGCGGGTATTCGTAGGAATCATCTGAGCCGTCCAGGGCAAAGATTCCGCCATAGGCGCCGCAAAAGATGGTGTTGGAGCCGGGATCGACCGCAACTCCCACAAGGGTTCCGGCCCCTTGGCCGACGGATATCGACGCAACCACCTCCTGGCTGCGCACAGGGAGAAGACTGCTATACGACAGCAGGAGCCATGCAACCAAAACGATCAGCGGTCTCATCGAGGGGCGCGGGATGGGCGAATAACCATTCCACGTTTGCGCGTTGGCGCCGCGTGTTACAATTAAAAACCTCCCCCGGAAACACTATAAATACTGCTCCGATCGCAGGGGCTGCAACCACGGCTGGGGCACGCCGGATCTCATCGGGCCGGACATTGGCTCGCACTTGAAACCTTCGATCGTCGCAGCCGCTGTTCTGGCGGGCGGAGGACGGCAAACCCATGCGTTGGCACGAACGACCCGGTTGCCCTTGGTCCAAAATGGATGGCCGGCTGTCGGCACAGCCCGCGGGCCTTCAGGGGATTTGTCCCTTGGAAAACTCGCCTGACATATGCTCGATCATGGCCTGTCCCGACAATTCCATATACTTGCCGAGATTGTGGCCTACATTCGAGTGCACGACGTAGGTGTACCTGATGCCAAGGCCCTTCAGGAGCTTTAGGAAGGGCTCCTGGCGCGGCAGGAGAAAATCGCCCCCCCTATCACCATCAGGAGATAGAGGCTCTCCCGCTGCTGCTGCGTCAGCGCGGACGCGTGGCGATAGCAGTTGTCGCCACCGAAATCCTCAGGCGTCTTGTCGATGGCTGCCGCGAAGGAGGCTGCCGTGCAGAAGAGCCCGGGGTACTTGAGAACGAGCCGAATGGCGCCGGAGCCCCCCCATTGAGAATCCGCAGATGCCCCTCGCAGACGGTCGATCCATCGTTCGGTAATTCTGGTCTATGAAGGGAAGGAGCTCGCGAATCAGCATCGTCTCGGCCCTCACATAGCTTTCAGGCCGGTCCCGGTAGTAGCTGCCCGCGCCTCCGTTCGGAAAGACATAGATGACAGGGGCGATCCGCCCGGAGGAGATCGCCGCATCGACGTACCTCGCCAGTCCCGCATCCGAACTCTCGGTGCCCGTTGCGCCGTGGAGATAATACACCACCGGGAACCGTCGGTTTGGCTCCTTTTCGTACTGCGGCGGCAGGTAGATGTTGAACCCCACCGTCCGTTTCATGGACGCGCTTTCAATGGTTCCATGCCGCAGGCCCGGTATTGCCAGGTCCCTGGGATCGTTCCACCTCCACGTGTTGGGATCCTTGGGGTCGGGATCAGCTGCAGACGCCTTCCCGAGGCCAATCGCGCAGACCCCCAGGAGAATCATCAAAAGGGGCAACTTTCGTAGGGGGGCAATGGTCATGGGGAAACCTGTTCAGGTTGGGGTATCGGATGAATGATGACCGGAACCCGCGGGCGGCAGCGATCCATTTGTGGGTTACGGGCCATCGCGCCACAATACCGTACCCTGCACCCATTACCACCGCGGCTCAGGCGTGGACATATCGACAGGCCGTCCCCGGACTTCTTGACGGTCCATGGGATATCCGAGCGGAAACAGCGCGGCGTGCCCGCCCCTCTTGGCCGTTGGAGGTGAGCTGCGGAGCGCCCGCGATCTCGAGGGCCTCCCGGAACGGAACGAGATACTTGCGGATCGCCGCGAGTTCGCCGGGTGTCGGATGGTCGGGATTGGCTGCCGCGGGCGGCGAGCCGTGGCGGTTTAGGCAACGCGCCAGCACCGCGGCCGCCGCGGATTCGGAAAGACGGCCGCAATCCAGGAATAGGTCGTCCGGGTCGCGGGCAACTTCGCCGCCAGGCGCCATTCGCGCGACGGGCACGCCCTGGAGCGCGGCAAACCGCAGAGCATTCTCGGCGCCGTGCGTAAAAAGTCCGTTCCGGTCCCCCACAGCGATGAGCCCCACGGAGCAATGCACCTTCTGCAGCGATGCAACTTGGCAAAGCACCTCCAGTTCACCCGCGCCCTCCCGGACTGGATCGCCCGGAGACCAAGGTGCGGCCCGCAAGATTGCGACTTGATTGCCGGGAGCCTGTGCATGGGCGAACGGATTCAGGGATGCCACGGTCAGACCGCATCCAATCCACGTCAGGGCCGCTGATAGTCGAACGATTCGCATCGCCCTTCATACAGCAACGGGCATGCCAATACGGCCGTAAATATCTCGTAATCATCAGAATATAAATATGTTAATATAACATTAACAGCGCAATTCCAAGGGTCCCTTCCGCTCCTGTAACCAGCAGATGGCCAAAAAAATGCCGGCCTTGGCGGCCGGCATTGAATCGTGAACCTGAGATATACTCAGGCTTTGGGCTTCTGGGCAGTCGCGTCGTCGACCACCGCCCTGAGCTCGGCACGCACCGCCTGTGGCTGGCGACCGAGCTGTTCCGTGCAAATCTCGAGGACGCGCGGATGGGACGCCGCTTCCTGCGCCAGGGCAAATCGCGCAGAGGTCGCCAATCCCGGTTCGTTCGAACCCAGGGCCTCAAGGATGCTGACGACATTCCGCTCATCTCCGCTCGCCAAGAACGCGCCCCACCGCAGGTTCATCGATCCCGCCGAGACGACCCTCGTCTGGTACACGGACCCCGGACCGATCGCGAGCAGTCGATCCACCTCGGCTCGCACAGGGTATTTAAATGTGCCGAACAACTCGCGGACCTGCCGTGCGCCGATCGGATCGCCGGCAACCCAAGCCGCGATTGCAAGGGTGCGGCGGGTGGACATCGGCAGAAATCGCGCCGAGCGGAGCCAACCATCAACCTGCTTCGGATTCTGCTGGAACACGGTGCCGAAGAATCCGATTGCGACATCCTGCTGTGCGGGATCCGCGAAAAATCCATCGTAGTTCAAGCTGCCCACGGCCTGCACAAGGGAATCCGGGGCCGGGTGTTGGTAGTAATTCTCCATCCATTGGCGGCCAAAGCCGTCCGCGCCTAGGACCGGGAACGCTGCGAGCAATACGCTCGCGCCGATTGCGATGCGAAGTGATTTCATGGTAGGTTTGGGGTTAAACCGTCGGAACCGTCATCGCAATTGGGGCTGCGACACCCCCAATATGCCGCTCCCGCCCCCTCCTGTAAAGGGGCATGCTTAATATTTCCTTAGCAAAACCCATGCTCCAGGGCATTCAACGCACCCATAGTCCCATCGCCGCAAAAGCGTTTTCCGGCCCTTTTGACTCCAATCCTTCGCCCTTTGCAGCATTAGGGCGATTTGGTCTGGCATGCGACGGCCTTAAGCCCCATACACCGGGGGGGTTATGCCGGAATCACACTCCTCACGCGGCGGCGTTTTCCTGAGCTATGCCAGGGAGGACACGGACGCGGCGAAGCGCATCGCCGACGCGCTCCGCGGCTTTGGCGTCGAGGTGTGGTTTGACCAGAGCGAGCTGCGCGGGGGCGACGCCTGGGACGCGAACATCAAGCGGCAGATCCGCGAATGCACCCTTTTCGTGGCGATCATCTCGGCGACCACCCAGGCGCGCGGCGAGGGGTATTTCCGCAGGGAATGGAGGCTCGCGATCGACCGGACCCACGACATGGCCGCGGGGATCCCCTTCCTGATACCGGTCGTCATCGACCAGACCCCGGAGTCGAAGGCGCTCGTCCCCGAGGAGTTCATGAAGGTGCAGTGGACCCGGCTGGCGGGCGGAACCCCGACGGCCCAGTTTGTGGAGCGCATCAAGCGCCTTGCGGAGCAGCCCATGGCTCACGCGGAGCAATCGCATGTTCAACACGCATCGCCCGAAGGCGGCCCCACTAGATCCTCCCGCAAGGCAGCGGTCCCGGGATGGGCGTGGGGTGTGATTGCGGGAGTTGCCATCGCCGCCGTGGCCTACATCGGCTTGTCGCGTCGGGCGGAGCCCCCTGCAGCCGAGGTGAAGCCCGAGGCAAAGGTGGAGCCGCCTCCCACCGCCGAGCCAAAGGCGGATGACAAGTCGATCGCCGTCCTTCCGTTTGCCAACATGAGCGACGAGAAGGACAACGAGTTCTTCACGGACGGAATCCAGGAGGACATCCTGACGAACCTCGCACTCGTCCACGAGATCCGGGTTGTCTCGCGGACCTCCGTCCAGCAGTACCGCGACACAAAGAAGTCGATCCGGCAAATCGCCTCGGAACTTGGGGTCGCCTACATCCTTGAGGGGAGCGTGAGGCGCGCCGGCAACAAGGTGCGCGTGACGGGCCAGCTGATCCATGCCGCAACCGACGAGCACGTGTGGGCCAAGGCGTACGACCGCGACCTGACCGACATTTTTGCCATCCAGTCCGAGTTGGCCCAGGCCATAGCGACCGAGCTCAAGGCGGCGTTGTCGCCCGAGGAGAAGGCGATGATCGAGAAGCGTCCGACCGAGAACACGGAGGCCTACGACCTTTACCTGAAATCGCGCCAGCTGTTTCGCATAGGCGACCGCGCACAGCAGGAGGCGCTCCTTGAGAAGGCGGTTGCCCTCGACCCATCGTTCGCCCGCGCCTGGGGTGACCTTGCGGACGACTATGCCTATGCCGCCTTCACCTACGAGGAGGGCGTCGACGAAAGGCTCGCCAAGGCCAAGGCCGCCATTCACCAGGCGACGCAGATCGCCCCCGATGACCCGGAGGTCATCAGCAGCCTCGGGACTTACTACTACTACGGATATCGCGATTATGCCCGTGCAAACGAGCAGTACCAGCTGCTGGTACGCCAGCGGCCCAATGACGCGGGTGTATTCAATTCAATTGGCCTGATCCTTCGCCGCCAGGGCAAGTGGGCCGAGTCCCTGGCCAGCATGCGGCGCGCAACCGAGCTCGACGTCGCCAACATCAGGTTTCTCACCAACTACATCTCATGCCTGAAGCAGGCACGACGCTACGACGAGCTCGCTGCGGCACAGCGCAGGATGGCTGCGCTTAAGCCGGATCACTTCGAGGAGGGCTATCAGGTGGCCATCACCGCATTCCATGCCACGGGCTCGACGCAGGAAGGAGAGGCGTTCTTTGCGCACCTCTCCCAGGAGGAAGCCAATTCCCCGGAAGGTATCGACGCGAGGGTGGACTGGGCCGGAAGGATTGGCAACTTTGCCGAGCAAGTCCGCCTGCAGCGTTTAAAGCCCTACACTGTGGATGAGGAGCTGTCGCATTGGGAACAGGACGTCCTGTCTGCGGAGACCCTTTACTTGACCGGGGAAAAGGCGGGCGCGGTCGCACGGCTCGGGAGTATTCCCGATGATCTGATGAAACGCCTCGAGCGTGAGCCCAAGAATCCCCGCCTCTGGACCTTCCAGGGAATAGTGTATATGATCCTGGGGAAGCCCGCTGAGGCGGTCAGCGCTGCCGGTCGAGCAGCCGGGTTGGTCCCGATGTCGCTCGACCAATTGGACTTCGCAATTTACGCGTCGTTTAGCGCCCTGATCTACGATCATGCCGGCGATAAGGAACGGGCCCTTGCAGAATATACCCGTTTGCTCCGCACTCCCGCGGCTGAGCTCCTGAATGTGTACGAGATGAAGCGGGATACCACGAGTTCACTCCACGGGGATCCCCGGTTCGATGCACTTCTGAGCGACCCGGCAAACAACGCGCCGCTGTTTTAGGGCGTTCCGCGGCTGCCCTGGCGCTCAGAGCAGCTGGCACGCCTCGTCAAAGCCCAGGCGGGGACCGCGGGGAAAGAGCTTTGCCGCGTTTCCGTAGCCCAAGTTGCACAGGAAGTTCGACTTCACCGGGCCCTCGGCAATGAAAGCCCCGTCCGCCTTCGGAGCCGGCGAGGAAAAGAATTCCTGATCCACCTTCGCGTTGTCGAAGCCGGACATGGGCCCGCAATCAAGCCCCAGCGACCGCGCTGCGATCATGAAATAGGCGCCCTGGAGGCCGCTGTTCCTAAAAGCTGTCGAGGCGGCCAACTCCGGCGACTTCACAAAGTTGTCCTTCATCGCGGGAGCAACCGGGAAAAGGCGGGGCAGAAGCTCGTAGAACTTGGAGTCGTAGGCAATGATGGCGGTCACGGGCGCCTCCATCGTTTTTTCGACATTGCCGGGCATGAGCGCCGGGCGAAGCCTCTCCTTCGCCTCCCGGCTGCGCAGGAAGACGAACCTTGAAGGGCTGCAGTTTGCGCTCGTTGGGCCCCATTTCGTCAGCTCGTAGAGCTGGCGCAGGAGGTCGTCACTCACGGGGAGGTCGAGCCATGCGCTATAGGTGCGGGCCTCGCGGAAAAGGACATTAAAGTCGCGGTCGCTCAGTCGAGTCCCGCTGGGTTTTTGCAGGATAGCGGTCATGTCGGTGGGCCCCAGCTAGTTGCCTAGGGCTTTCTTGATCTTGCCCACACTCTTTTGAAGGGAGCCAAGGACCTGCTCGCGATCGCCGCGGATCTCGAGGCCGCGGTTGCCGAGGACCTTGCCCGAGGTTTCCTTGACCTTGCCGGATAGATTCTTGGCCGTGCCCTCGATTTCATCCCGGGTGCCAGACTTTGTTTCAAATGATTGCGGGTTTTTCATAGGCACCACTGTAAAGCAGATGCCGCACGGCCCCAATGGGGTGTTTCCCTAAACCCCATAACACCAAGGGCACGGAATCCAGCCGATGGAGTGAGCAGAGTTGCCGGGCCGAGTGTATCCCAATCCCGTGGATACGAATGCCCTTCACAATAAGGATCGGTGACCGACGTAGGAGAAATGCTGACAGGATTTTCAGCGGGACGCTGGCATCAAAACCGGGAACAATCCCGTATACTGGAGGCATGAAGCGACCCATGAGCCGCGTTTCAGGTCTGATAAGGGCCTTCGTCTTCGCATCGATAATCGCAGTTCGGGGTCAAGCGGCCGGAGTTGGCCCACAGACGGACCCGGGGCCCTCCGACAGCAACCCCATCGCAGAGCTAAAACACGACGCGGAGCAAGGTAACCCCAAGGCCCAGTATATTCTGGGGTGCTGCTACAACGGCGACCATGGCTTCACGCGGGACCCGGCCGAGGCTGCAATTTGGTGGAGGAAGGCGGCCGCGAACGGCGTCGCCAATGCGCAATTCTGTCTTGGCTTGAGCTTCTTTGCCGGGGAAGGCGTCCCCAAGAATATGGCAGAGGCCGCGAAATGGTGGAAGATGGCTGCCGAACAGGGCCACCCTGACGCCCAGTATTTTCTTGGTCTATGCTACAGTGCAGGACTCGGTGCGCCAAAGAGCACGGCTCAGGCGATATTCTGGCTGCAAAAGGCCGCGAGCCACGGGATCCAGGCCGCCTCGAAGCTCTTGAGCCAGATGGGGCCTCCTGCAGGCTGATCCCACCGCAGGCGGCGCAACCGAAGTCAGGTACCTCAGACCCTCTCAGATTTCCTCGAAATCGAGCGACCGGGCGAGCACGACCTCGCGGATCTGGAACGGATGGGCCGACGCAATCCTTCCTGCGAGTTTTGTGGCGGCGCCCGCGCGCAACGTTGAAATCGCCCGCCGGCCTATCCCCAGTCGGGCCGCGATCTCGCTGTCGCCGAAACCCTCCGCATAGAATTCCAATATGGCCTGCTCGCGCGGGCTGAGCGAATCGGGTGATGAATCCGAATTCTGCGCGTACGACATGCGCGCACCCGAGACCCCGGCCAAGGGCCTGTCAACCCCTGTGGCCCCCGGATGGGGTGAAGACCCCATGGGACCGAAAAACCGCGCTCTCATGCCGCCCGGCATTCCAAGGTTTATAAGCCGATGGGCGCTCCCGGGATATGCCGCTTTGGTACCTAAGGATCCAGGGAATTGTGCGCCGGTCCTTGGCGGGGCGCTCGCGGCCCATGAACGACACACTGCAGGGCCGCATTTCTCTTTCCGTGCGATTCAGTGTTCGGTTTCCGGCCCGGCGTTGTTTATGTGGTGAAACCAATGAACGATGACGCCACGCTGCTCAGGCGCTATGCCGACGACCGGTCCGAGGCCGCCTTCAGCGAACTGGTCCACCGTCACGTCGATCTCGTCTACAGCGCTGCTCTTCGGCGCACCGGCGGAGATCCCGGTCGCGCCGCTGATGTCGTTCAACAGGTCTTTGCGACGCTCGCCCGCAATGCCCGGAAACTGTCCCGGCATTCCGTGCTTCAGGCGTGGCTCCACACAGCCACCAAAAACGCCTCATTGAACCTGATGATCTCCGAACAAAGGCGAAGGGCCCGTGAACTCGAGGCAGCCACCTTGGAGGCTGGTTCGTCGGCGGACTCCGAATTCCTAGACTGGGAGCGCATCAAGCCGGTACTGGACAAAGCAATCGACGAGCTGCCGGGGCCAGATCGCGAGGCCGTGGTGCTGCGCTTCCTCGAGCGCCGTGAATTCTCGGAGATTGGCCTGGCGCTCAAGATGTCGTCGGACGCGGCCAGGATGCGCACTGCGCGCGCCTTGGAAAAACTGCGGGTCCTCCTGTCGCGCCGCGGCATCACCTCCACGGCCGCCGCCCTGGGCTCGATTGTCACGAACCAGTCCCTGATCTCCGCACCCGCCGGACTTGCCTCCGCGGTTGCGTCCGCCTCGGTGGCCGGCGCCGCCGCCGGCATCGGCCTGGCAACCTCCCTTACACCCCTTATGACCACCAAAGTTGTATCCACCGCCGTGATCTGCGGGCTCCTGGCCTTCGGGGCAGGGGCCTATTACGGGCATACGCTCCGGACCGTGCCGAGCACCCAGCCCGCCCTTGAGAATCCCGAGCAGTCTCGCGCCATCGCCTCCCTTCGCCAGTCAAACGCGAGCCTCCAGGCGGACTTGGACCGCGTGGACGCGGCGAACACCCAATTAAGCGCGGCCGTGGCCCAGCTCAACGACAAGCTTGCCGCTGCCGCTGCGGCGGCCTCCGCCCCACGCAAGAACCTTTCGATCGGCGGAACACCCAGGGAGTTGAAGAAGACGATCCTCAACAACCTGCGGCAGATCGACGCTGCGCGCGCCCAGTATAGGCTAGAAAACAACAAGGATCCCGAATCGGTTGAGGCATTGGTGGGAGACAGGGGATATATTCGTCGGATCCACACCGTCGGGGGGGAGGATTATTCCGGTCTGTCCATGGGTCCGGGTCAGGTGCTTACCGTGACAACGCCCGACGGGACGTCGGTCACCTATGACCCCTCAGGTGCGTCGACGACCCAGATCACCGAGGCACCGACCGCCGAGGAGCACGCGCAGGAGCTGATGCAGGCCGTCGGTCCCGCCGTGAATCAGGCGCTCACCGCCTACCGGGCCAGCAACCAGGGGCAGGACCCCCCCAACCCGGAGGCCCTTACGCCGTTTTTTGCCAATCCCCAGGATGCCGTGACTTTCTCGCAGGCAAGGGACGCCCTGAAGGCGGCCCGCACTCCGCCTCACTGAGGGCGTCGCCCGGTCGCCTTCAGGAAAGGACTTGCACGCGCTGCCCGCTCTTTGCCGCGGCGTAGATCGCGTCGGTGATCGCAATGTCTCGCCGACCCATCTCGCCTGGCGCAAGGGAGGGCCTGCCCTCAAGAAGCTCCAGGGCCATGCCGTCCAACTGCGCCACCTGGTGGTTGACCTTGGGAAAGTTCGTCGGCCCCAGGGACGTCGTCAGGAACGGCTCGTCATAATAGAATGCAGGCTCCTCAAAGCGGGCCCAGCCATGCTCGGCCTCGGCCCTGAACGTGCTCACCCGCTCGCCATATGAGGAGCGGCAGCGTGCCACGGCACCGTCCGCAAATTCCATCGCCCAGCTTATGGACTCCTCAACCTCCGAGAAGACCTCGGGCCTTGTCACCGGCCCAAACTTTGCTGTCACCGCAATGGGCGACGCCTCCACCTTCGCCATGCAGACCGCCTGGATCACATAGACTCCCATGTCCATGAGCGGTCCTCCCCCCGCTAGCTTCTTGTCCAGGCGCCAAACGGTTGACGCCCTCGCATCGTCGTCCATGTCGAAGCCGTTTGCCCCCTCAATCTTCATGAACGGCCCAAACACCTTCTCCCGTGCCAGCCTGCACAGCTCTATGTTGTGCGGCTCATAGTGCAGACGGTAGCCCACCGTCAGGCGAACCCCGGCGGAACGGCACGCCGCGAGGATCGCATCGCAGTCGGCCGCGGAGGTGGCCATGGGCTTCTCGCAAATCACGTGCTTCCCGGCCTTGGCTGCGGCGATGCAGTGCTGGGCGTGGAGCTGGTTGGGCGTCACGACATAAACGAAGTCAATGTCGGGATTTCCGGCCAGGCCTCCCATCGTGTCGTAGCTGTAGATGTTCTTGCTCGGAAACCCGTAGGTATGCGCCCACCGCTCACCCTTTTCACGGCTGCCCGTGACAACACCGGTCAGTTGGCAGTGCCTGGTCTTGCGGAGCGCGGGCCCTAGCTCGTATTCAGAGTACCTTCCAAGCCCTAGGAGTGCCACCCCGAGTTTTTTCTTCGGCGTGGGCGTGTCCAGCGCCAGGCTTCGGCGTGGCAACATTGTGAGCGCAGCGGCTGCGGACAGGTGGCCTATGAATCTGCGGCGGGAGACGGGGTTGCCGGGGCGGGCTGTTTTCATGGGGAGCTCACCATGGCCAACTTATTGCGCGCCGACAAGCCCGCCGGCCAAGATCCTAAGCGCGACAACGCAACGATCCCCGCACAGGTTCAGCGGACGACCATCGAGAAGTCGGCAACCCGGCCGTTGTGGAAAAGCACGTGCCCAAACTCGTCCAGCCCGAGCTTCATGCCGTTGGCGGAAATCCCTCCCGCCACAGCGGAATGACTGCCGATATCGGCGCCACCGATCCCAAATCCAAAGCGCGGAGCCTGTTTGTCGTAGGCCCACACTTCCGAGAGGCTCGCCGGATCGCCCGCCTGGGTCTTCTGGGTGGGTTCACCAAGCGCGACAAGCACCTGCTCCTGGGTGTAGCCCAGGGCAATCCGGCCAGCCCGCACGCTCGCCTGGACCTCGGGCGGCCATGAGTTGAAGTCCGCCTGGTGCGCGGCAATGCGGTCTGCGGGAAAGGATTGGCAGCCGAAGGTGAACAGGGCGGCTGCTCCCATAACGATCCACTGCAGGTGCTTCATGGCGTAAGTATAGCTCATTCTTCCGGAGCTTCAAGGGAGGTGGAACGAACCCCCCCACCCTTCAGATAATACATGCGCGTTAACGGGCTTCCCAAGGAGGGGCCTTTTTACCGAGCGTTTATTTGGACCCATTTTGTGCGGTTTTTGCCACGGGCCGGTGCTATTAAGGACACACCCATGCGAGATGACTCCGAATTGCTCCGCCACTATGCCGACAACAGATCAGAGGAGGCCTTTGCTGAACTGGTCCGTCGGCATATCGGTTCCGTGTACGCCGTGGCCCTGCGGAGCGTCGGAGGTGACTCGCATCTGGCAAAAGACGTTACCCAGGAGGTGTTTACTGACTTGGCACGCAAGGCCGCTTCACTCTCCCGCCGAGAAACACTTGTGGGATGGCTTTTCGTCGCATCCCGTTTTGCCGCGTCGAAATCCGTTCGCAGCGACCAGAGGCAAAGGACCCTTTCGGAAAAGGCCCGACTCATGACCGAGAATGCTGTCCGTTCGGAACCCGAGCCCGCGTGGGAGGAGATACGCGGGGTCCTTGACGACGCCATCCACGAGCTCAACGAGACGGACCGAGAGGCGATCCTGCTGCATTTCTTTGACAAACGAACCTATGCGGACCTCGCCGCGAAGCTGGCCATTACAGAAAGCGGCGCCCGCATGCGGGTTGAACGGGCCTTGGACAAGTTGCGTGCGTCCCTCGGGAGGCGCGGCATCACCTCCACGGGGGGCGCCTTGGCCGCGGCCCTGGGCGGCCAGGCCGTAGCGGCAGTCCCGGGAACCCTTGCGACGACGGTAACGGCCGTCGCCTTGGCGGGCGCGGCGACAACAGGAGGCGCCGCCTTATTAATTATGAGCATCACAAAACCTCAATTGGCCGCGGCTGTCGCCATAGCCGTAACCGGGGCGGCGATCCTGGGCGTGGCCCAGCACCGCGAAATCACAGCCCTTCGAGTGGAGCAGGCATCACTTCAACGCGAGGCTGCCGCTAGCAGCAGGCGTGCGAACGACCTCGCGGCGAAGCTGGCCAGCGACGATGCACTCGTCGCCAAATTGAACCTGCAGCTCTCAAGGCAGAAAGCGGCAGGCGGGTCGGGGGCCGGCGCAACCCCGTCGGCTGACGGGGTGAAGGTCCTCCACTCCAAGGACATCATCCGGGATCACCCCGAATACGAGTCCCTGATGCGGAAGGTGACCCGACGCGCCACCTTTAGTGCCTATGGGCGTGCCATTGCGGCACTGAGCCTTGCGCCAAACCAGGCGACGCAGCTCAAGGAGCTGCTAATTGACAGGGATATGACCTCGAATGACGCCCATGAGGCGGCGGTCCAAGCCGGATTCAAGTGGGATTCAAAGGATGCGAACAAGGCGGTCTCGGAGGCCACAAAAGACCTGGATCAGGCCATCACCTCGCTAATCGGAGCTGACGGAATCGAGAAGCTCGAGGCGCTGAAGGGCACCAATTTTATGGGGAGCATGAACCCGGTGGACGAATACGCCCTGGATATGGAGGATGCCGGCGTCTCCCTCTCCCCTGAACAGTCCCAGACATTGTCACAATACCTTCATCAGGTGGCGAACCCCGACAAGAACCCGGATGCCGGCACACCGGGTTACAACGATGTTGACCACTCCACGTGGCAAAGCCCGCTGGACCAGCAGTTCTATGCCAGGGCTGCGACGATACTGACGCCCACCCAGCTGCAGGTCCTGAAAACCTCCCGGAGCGAGGACAACCAGCGGCAGGCGATCTTCCGGTCCTATACCGGCGCCGACAACGTCCCGTTCATGATCACGGATTAAGGGGAATCCTCGTAAAGGGCCTCCTCCCGACAACCCGTACAATCGCCTTTGATTTTCGCTTGGCGATGGGGCACCTTGGCCTTCTATGAAAGGGTCCGCGTGCTTCGCGTTCATGCTTACGCTTCTGGGGGGCTGCGCATTAACAGATGCACCCAAGCCGACTCCGGGAGATGCGACCTCGCCGGCAGCCCGCTCCCCATTCGTGCTGGGCGCTGATATCTCGGCCCTAGACGCCCCATGGCGGCGGGGCCCTGCCGGGGGCCGTGTCTACCGGGACAAGGGCGTCGTGAGCGACGAGGTGACAATCCTGAAGAACCACGGATGGAATGGCTTCAGGGTGCGGGTGTTCGTCTCGCCCGTCCGGGACGCCCCGAATAACACCCTCGAGGCGGCGATTCCGCTGGCCCAGCACATCAAGGCCACAGGGGCTACATTCCTCTTGTGCATCCACCTGTCCGACACCTGGGCCGACCCGCAGCACCAGGAGATCCCCGTTGCGTGGAGAGGATTGGACTTTGATGAGCTGGAAAAGCAGGTGGAGTCCTACTGCTACGACACCGTGAAGAGGCTTAAGGACGCCGGTGCGATGCCCGACTGGGTGCAAGTCGGCAATGAGATCACCCGCGGCACGCTCTGGCCCGTGGCGCAGCTCAAGGTTCCCGGGTCGACCCAGTACAATCCCCCTGAGCCCTACGACGACGCGAGGCAGTGGAGCCGGCTCACGCGGATCCTGAAGGCGGGAATCCGCGGAGTGAACAGGGCGGCCGGCAACACGCCGCCCCGGATCGCAATCCACATCGACAAGGGAGCAAACTGGAACACCACCCAGTGGTTCTTTGACCATCTGGACCAGGCGCACGTCCCCTACGACATCATCGCGCAGAGCTTCTACCCGGAATGGGGACACGGCACCCTCGACCAGGTCTGGGACAACATGAACCGATGCGCGAAGCGCTATGACAGGGACTTCCTGGTCGTCGAGACCGGCTACGGAAAATCACACATTCCGGACAACACATGCATGATGTGGCCGCAGACTCCCGAGGGTCGGCTGCAGTTCATGGCCGACATCATTAGCATGGTAAAGAAGGCCCCCCGGGGACTGGGGGTCATGTACTGGGCGCCGGAATGGCAGGCATGGAACGACGACGGAAGCCCGGGTCCGGTCGTCTCGGTCCTGGATCAGCTGGCGAGCCTTTCAGGGACGCCGGCGAGCCACGTTCCAACGGCGGTCAATCCTTGATCCTGCTCTTCCGGCAGGAGGGAGGGATTTTTGCGCTCAGGAGCTAGGACCGGAAGCGGCTCACCGGCACCCTACTGGGCGGTGAAGTCGAAGTATTCGAGGCCGTAGAGCACGATCTTATGGTCGGTCGTGTCCTTCACGTAGAAATGGACATTATAGGCGCCGGGGCGGAGCAGGAGGGCGAATCCCGCGTGGTAGCTTCCCTTGGAGTCCGTCGTCACCGAATAGAAGTCGTAATACTTCTCCTCCGCATGGCCCGGGACCGACTCCGGCAGGAGCTCGTTACCCGCGTGCTGGGGCCTACCGTTGATGCACAGGACGTAGGCGTGGTCGGCCTGGAGGTGCTCCATGTCCAGGTGAAATACAAACCCGTGGCCAAAGGAACGTCGGATCTGCAGCATTCCCGTGGTGTCGGCATTGACCACGCGGCCCCACGCGGGGGGATTGATCAACGGGTACTCCACGTCGAATGGCGCGTGCCCCGAGAAGTCGTGCTGCGCTGCTCCCAGGAAGGCGGCCTTCCCAGAATCCGCGGGTTGGGTGGCGGCGGCGTTCCCGGAGCTCACAAAATCACCGTTCGCGAAGACGACGATATCCTCTGCGGAAAGCCTCACAAAGAGCGTGAGCGAGGCGAGGATGAGCGACTTTGAAATTGTCGAGAGAGCGAGGTGCATTTTTCGGGGTCTATTCTCGGTTGGGGTTAGGGCACGGTTTTTCCTGCAGTGAAAGCTCCAGCCAGGGTGCAGGAAGTGTTGCGGGGCGGCAAGGGCGGACGACCATCACGGCGAAGCGGCACCCTGTTCCCTCATGAAACCCGCAAGGGCCCGGCTGCCCGGGTCGCCCGATCCCTCAAGTCCCGCAAGGACTCCGAGCCGGTCCTCGAGGGACCGGTTCTGGCTCAGCTTGAACTTGGCCTCGATGCGGGTGACCTGGACCGAGAACCCGACGATGGCCCTCATCATCGAGACCACGTAGTCCTCGGGTATCGGCATGTCCCAGGGCTTGGGCATCTTTGACTCATATTTTCTCGTCGTGTCCTCGACAGTCTTCCGGAGGAAGGCGTCGTCCTCGAGCTTCGCCCTCCCTGTCACGTGGACCGCTGCGTAATTCCAGGTGGGCACCGAAACCTTGGCCTGGTACCACGACGGGCTGATGTACGCGTGCGGTCCAAGGAAGACGCAGAGCACCTCCGGATTCGTTTCGAAATGGCGCCACTGCTCGTTGGCCCTCGCCATGTGGCAGCGCAGGATTCCGCCGCCCGGGGCCTCATCGTAGACAAATGGCAGGTGGCTGGCCCACGGACCGTCCCTGCCATTCGTCACAAGGGTAGCGAAGGCGTTCGCGTGGATGAAGGCGTTGATCTTCTCGGGGTCGCTGACGCGGTTGAAGGCGGGAATATACATCGTGGGTGCCGGATTCCCGGGCAGGTTGCCTCCCCTGGGAACCCGGAGCGAGCCGGATTGCGCCACCAAAGCGGAGCGCCCGGCCGGTAGCCCATGCTCCCGCCTTGTCCCTTCGCCAAGAGAAACCGCCTAGGATTTCGGGGCGGGAGCGTCCGCTGTCAGCGTGTACACAATCGGAACCTGCATGTGGGTGTTCACATTCTTCCCCGCTACTTTGCCTGGCGAGAATTTCCACTGGTTGACGGAATCGAGGGCGGACATGATGAACTCCGGATTGCTGGATCTCGCAGCAAAGGCGTTCTGAACGGCTCCCGTCGTGTCCACGATGAAGTCCACCAGCACCTCGCCGCCCACGCCCTGGGCGTGCAGGTCCGGGGGGTAAACCGGCCTCACCTGCGAGAGCACCTTGGGGTACACGTCGAGCTTGGATATGTCGTAGGTGTCGCCAGCCACATCCTTCGGGCCGGGGGTTGTCGTGGCGCCTCCCGAGGCGTCGGCATAGACGCTTAGGATGGCGACGAGGCAGGCTGCGCAGAGGGCTAGCGTTTTCATGATGGGGGAAACGATCCTTGGGTTGGGGCTGAGTATGGATTTGATCCGTAGCGAGATGGAATGGCCCGCCGCGCCCGTGAGGCTCCTGTCAAAAAGGCCGAGGGAATGCCGGACGGTCTTAAGGATGCCGTCGGCGTAGACCTGCGGTGTTCCGGTAATGCGAATGACCTCCTCATCGCAGGACCTCTCGGTCTCGAGCGCCAGGGAACGGCACAGGAGCCAGACGACCGGATTATACCAGTAAACCGAGAGGAAAAGGGTGCGGATCGTACCCCAGAGATGGTCCCGCCGTTTCAGGTGGACCAGCTCGTGGAGGAGGATCGTGTCAAATTCCCTGGGAGTGAGGCTCGCCTCGAGGGTTCGCGGGATCACGAGCAGGGGCGATCTGAAGCCGAGGATGCCGGGCCCCTCGGACTCTGAGGGCACGACCGCAATCCTGGACGCGTCCAATCCCACCCGGGCGCCTATCTCCCTCAAACTCTGTTCCAGGCGGCCGGACGGCTGACCGGCACCCACCAGAACCGCCCTCCGAAATTCACGGGACCTTGCGGCCCAGCGGACGAGGAGGACCAGGGTAACCAGCGCCCAGACGCCCAGTACGCAGAATATCAAGAGTGGCGAGTTCGCGAACCGGGCTGGGCCGCCCGCCGCAAGGAACCTATATCCTGGGAGCTCAGCGACAAGCGCCCGGGGCGACCGCTCGGTAAACCGCTCGGCAAGCAGTTCAGCCACGCCCACGACGGGCACAAATGCAGCAGCAGGTAGCGCGAACTTTATGAGCCCGAGCCAGCCGAGCGTCCTGCGCAGGCTCGCGGGGGCCCTGCGGCAAGCAAGGATGATCCCGAGCACCGCAAGCCCGGCGAGGCTCGACTCGAGGACATGGGCAAGGACGGCGCGGAACAGGGTGCTTGCGGACAATGCCAGATCCACGGGGCTCATGGTTCGGGATCGGCCTTGCGTGCCTTGGATTGCTTTTCCAGATCCCTCAGGTCGCGCAGGGTGAGCTTCCCGGACTCAAAAAGATGCGCGACCAGGCTCTCGGGGGAGCCTCCAAAGGTCGCCAAAAAATCGTCGATCAGGGTTCCCACCGTCGTGCTCCGCGTGACAAGCGGGCGAAAGATATGCGCGTTCCCGATCTTCTTCACCCGTTCCACGGCTCCCTTTCCCTCAAGCCGGTAGACGATCGTCTGGACCGTCGTGTACTCGGGCCGCCGGTCCTCCGGCAGGCTTTCCTGGATTTCGCGGATCGAGGCGGACCCGAGCTTCCAAAGGGCCTCGAGGAGCTCCATTTCAAGGCGTGTGGGCTTGACTGTCTTTCTCGGGTTCATCGCAGTGGAATGTAGTAATTACTACTACAGTCGTAGTAGTAAGCAAGCGAAATCCTTTTCCCTGCTGCAGCCTCACAAGGGTGAGGAAGGGGACGGGCGCGGCCGCGTCGACTGATCCGTTGCGGCCCTTCAGCCAAATCGGACCGGTTATTCGTGCAAGAGCGGGCCCGGCGCGTTCGCGGGATCCGAAGCCTTCAGGATCGGGATTATAAGCTGAAGAATCACGGGAACGATCTCCTCGGCCGGGGGATGATCCGGCGTATTGCACCATTCCTTCACCGCCCCATAGATTGCCCAGCTTGCAGTTGTGGCGATCATCTCCGGCGAAGGGACGGCTAGGCGCCCCTCCCTGGGCATACCCCCCAAAAGGACGCGCCGGACGGCCTTGGTGATCGCCGCCTCAATAAGCGGTTCAAATGCACTTTGCCTCTGGCAGGCGGCATGACCCTTGTGGCAGTTTGAAAGAAAATCGCAGGCTGCAAGAATGATCGCACCTGCCGCCGAGGTGTAGGTGCCATCGTAGTGGACCTTCCGTTCGTCGAGCAGCTGGTGGAATCCACCGGCAACCATGGCATCCAAAAGGGCGAACTTGTCGGTGTAATGGTCGTAGAATGTGGCCCGGTTAACCGTTGCAGCATCGGTGATATCCTGGACCGAGATTTCATCGAAGCTCTTTTTCTGCATCAGATTACGCAATGCATCCTTCAGCAGCTGGCGGGTGCGGCGAATGCGGGGGTCGCGTACATCACAGTCGGAAAGAGGCATGTCTGCTCTGTTACCCCAAGCATCGGATTAAATCAACTAAACAACACATGCTGTTTAGATATTGACAACTCATGTCGGTTAACCATCGTATGTCGTTTATCTAATCCATCCATCTATGCCGACGCTCCTACAAATTGATTCCAGTCCTCTGGAAGCCTCTATCAGCCGAGAACTAACGCGCGAATTCATCCGCGCCTGGAAAGCCGCCCATCCCGATGGAACGGTGATCTCCCGCGATTTGGCTGTTTCAGCCCCAAAGCCGTTGGACGCGACCTGGATCGTCTCCTCCTTCACCGACTCTGCCTCGCGGACGCCCGAGCAAAGGGCCGTTTTGGATCTCTCCGATACCCTCATCGCCGAGCTTGAGCAGGCCGACGAGGTGGTCATCGGCGTGGCAATGCACAACTTCTCGATACCCGCATCGCTCAAGCTCTGGATCGATCAGATCGTCCGCAGCGGCCGCACCTTCTCCTATAGCTCGAGCGGCCCCCAGGGTCTCCTCCGGGGCAAGAAGGCCACCCTCCTCTCAGCGAGCGGCGGTGTCTATGAAGCCGGAACCCCCGCTGGCGCCATGAACTTCGTCGATCCTTACCTGAAGACCGTGCTCGGCTTCATCGGCATCACCGACGTCACGAGTGTCGCTGCAGGCGGCGCCAATCGGCTGATGCAGGGGAAGGTAAGCCGCGAGACGTTCCTTAAGCCCACCCTCGAGCGCGTCCGCGCCCTGGCCGCCTGACACCCTTTCCAACAAAGGATTTACCATGAAAATCGCCGCAATCATCGCCCGCAGCCTCCTGGGCCTGCTGTTCCTCGTCTTCGGACTGAACGGTTTCCTGCACTTCATCCCGATGCCGCCCCCGACGGGCTTGGCGGGCCAATACATGGGGGCGCTCTTTGTCTCCCACTACCTGGTGGCCGTGTTCCTGCTCCAGGTGGCCGGCGGCTTCCTCCTCCTTGTGAACCGCTTCGTGCCGATCGGCCTCGTGCTCCTTGGGCCCGTGATCGTGAACATCCTCCTCTTCCACTCGCTCATGGCCCCCGAGGGCCTTCCCCTGGCGCTCGTCGCCCTGGTGCTCTGGCTCGTGACCTTCTTAAGCGTGCGCCGCGCCTTCGCCGGCGTGTTCGCGGCCAAGGCCTGATAATCCTATGCAGCTTGGAATCGACAGTTTTGCCGCAGCGGGAGTGGACCCGATCTCCGGGACGCGGATCAGCCCCGCGGACCGCCTGTCGAACCTGCTCGAGGAGATCGAGCTCGCCGACCAGGTGGGCCTCGATGTCTTCGGGATCGGCGAGCACCACCGCAAGGAGTTCCTGGACTCGGCCCCGGCGGTCATCCTTGCTGCCGCTGCGGCGCGGACGAAGCGGATCCGCCTCTCAAGCGCCGTCACGGTCCTCAGCGCGGCCGACCCGGTGCGCGTTTTCCAGGAGTTTGCGACGCTGGACCTCCTCTCCAGGGGCCGCGCCGAGATCATAGCCGGACGGGGCTCCTTTACGGAGGCGTTCCCGCTCTTCGGGCTCGAGCTTGGGGACTACGACTCGCTCTTTGAGGAGAAGCTGGAGCTCCTCCTGAAGATCCGTGCCGGCACCGAGGTCACCTGGTCCGGCAGGCACCGGCCGCCCCTCACCGGGCAGTCGGTGTACCCGCGGCCGTTCCAGGATCAGCTTCCGATCTGGGTCGGAGTCGGGGGGACACCCAACTCCTTCGCACGCGCGGGCCTCCTGGGGCTGCCCCTCATGGTGGCCATCATCGGCGGCGAGCACCGGCGTTTCCGGCCCCTCATCGACCTCTACAGGGAGGCCGGCGCCCATGCCGGCCACGCCCCCGAGAAGCTTTCGGTCGGGATCCATTCCCTCGGCTTCCTGGGCGATACGACGCAGTCTGCCGCCGACGCCTTTTTCCCGGGCTACGCCCATTCATTCACGCAGATCGGCAAGGAGCGCGGATGGCCGCCCACGACGCGCGCGCAGTTCGACCGTCTCCGCGGACCCCACGGCGCACTCCTGGTCGGGGACGCAGAGTCTGTCGCCGAGAAGATCCTCACGGCGAACGAGGAGCTGGGCGGCATCTCTCGCCTCACCTTCCAGATGACGGTCGCGTCGCTCCCGCATCCCAAGATGATGCGCGCGATCGAAATCCTGGGGACGCAGGTGGCTCCCCTCATCCAAGGCGCGCTCGCCAAGGCGCCTACCCACGCCTGACCCGGCCGGGAACCCCGGGGTTAAGGAGGTAGGCTCCCCAGGAAGGCGTCCATCTCCCGCAGCACGTCCGCCTCGTTTGAACCGAAAATGAAGTGGCTGGCATGCGCGATCCGCGCCACGTGTGCGGAGGGCACCCCTTTTTGGAAGGCGTCGGCCTGGGCCCCCACGCGGACTGCATCGTCCGCCTCAGCCTTGGCAAGTCCCGCGGGGTCGTCCTTATAGAAGTCCTTCAGGTCGTGGGGTAAGGCGAAGATGGCAAGCACGGGCGCATGGATCTCGGTGAATTTCTGCTCCCCGACGAAGATGCCCTGGATTGGGACCGGCACAACCGACTTGGTCCCGGGCGGCGGCCTTGGCGGATCCTCCATGCCCTTCATCTGCTCCCGCCTCTCCTTTAGCTCCCGCTCCACCTGGGCCATGGTTTGCAGCAGTTCCTCGGTCAGGTGCTGCTGGTCAGGCCTACCATTGCCAGGCAGGAGCCCGGCAAGCTCCTGCTTCAGGGCGATGGAATCGAGCGTGAGGTCGCCGACCGCCGGGTCGTAAAACGCATAGGCATAGGCGGCCTCAACGTAAACGAGGCCCGCAATCTTCTCGGGGTGGCGGGATCCCACGGAACTCAACTCCTCGCCCGCCATGGAATGCCCCACGAGCACGGGGCGGTTCAACTTAAGTGCGTCAATCACCGCGACCACGTCGTCCCCCAGCCTGTCCGCCGTGTACCCTGTTGCCGGAACGCTCGAACCCCCGAAGCCGCGGCGCGTGATCCCGAGCACGTGGTACTTGGCAGCCAGCTTGGGCCCAAAGCCGTCGAACTCGTGGTACGTGGCCCCGAGACCGCCGAGAAGGATCAGCGTCCGCCCGGTGCCCCCCCAGTCCGCCACCTCGAGCTTCACGCCGTCCTCAACCTGGACGAGTTGCACGGAGGGCTTCGCCGGCGCGGCGGTTTCCTCGGGGTATAGAGGCGCTGCAGTGACAGCCGCAAGGAGCGCGGCCCTGACGAGAGTGGAATTCATGGCCGAGTGGGGTTGGGGCTTCCGGTCGGGCAGTGCCGGGGTGACAGGCAGTTCAACGATATCCCAGCGGAACGACCGCGGTCAACGCGTTTAGACTCACGCACACCGGGAGCCTGGATTTTTTGCCGTGCAATCGAACCGTTGGAAAGCGATACGTTTCACCTCCCCCCCATGCAAACGCTGCCCCGGAATTTGCTTCGCCCGGCCGTCGTGTCCGGCGCCCTCGTCTCCGTCTTGCTTGGACTGTGCCTCCCCACGCCTGCGGAAGCGCAACCTGCGGATGCCACCCCACCCCGCGAGCGGACGCTCCTTGACCGCGACTGGAGGTTCGCGTTCGGCCACCCGTTCGACCCCACCAAGGACTTCAACTTCGGCACCGGGTACTTCTCCTATGTTGCAAAGGCCGGCTACGGCGACGGCCCCGCCGCACCGGGCTTTGACGACCGCGCATGGCGCCTCCTCGACCTTCCCCATGACTGGGCGGTCGAGCAGGCCTTCTCCAGCAAGGGCAACGCGAGCCACGGTTACCGGGCCGTGGGAAGGACCTCCCCAGAGACGAGCGTCGGGTGGTACCGCAAGACTTTCGCGGTGCCCGCATCCGACCTGGGCCGGCGCATCAGCGTCGAGTTCGAGGGCGTCTACAGGGACTCCATCGTTTGGGTGAACGGCTTCCTCCTCGGCCGGCAGGCAAGCGGCTACTCGAGCTTCGGCTACGACATGACCGACTACCTGAACTACGGAGGGAAGAACGAGGTCGTCGTGCGCGTCGACGCCACCTTTGAGGAGGGCTGGTTCTACGAGGGGGCCGGCATCTACCGCAATGTGTGGCTCGTGAAGACCGGGCCGCTCCACGTTCCCACCTGGGGGACCTTCGTGACGACACAGGTGGAGGGCGGATCGGCCACGGTGAACGCGGCGACCACCGTCAAGAATGACGGCACGTTGCCCGCGACTTTTGAGATCCTGCAGGAGATCACCGGCCCCGGCGGCCAGCATGTCGCCTCGGCCTCGGTCCCGGGCCTGACACTGGAGGCCGGCGCCTCCGGAGAGTTCCCCTGCGCGCTCACGGTCGCGCATCCCAGCCTCTGGTCCCTTGATGCCCCCGCGCTGCACACGCTCGTGACCACGCTCCGCTCCAACGGGGCCGTCATCGACCGGTACACCACCCCGTTTGGCATACGCACCGTCGAGTTCACCCCGGACAAGGGGTTCTTCCTGAACGGCAGGCGCGTGGAAATCCAGGGGACCAACGACCACCAGGACTTCGCCGGCGTCGGTGTCGCCGTCCCGGACTCCGTGCAGTACTTCCGGATCGCGCGGCTTAAGGCAATGGGGAGCAATGCGATCCGCACCTCCCACAACCCGCCGTCGCCCGGGTTCCTGGACGCCTGCGACCGCCTCGGGATGCTCGTCCTGGACGAGAATCGGCTCATGGGATCAAACCCGGCCGAGTTGGACGGCCTCTCGCGGATGATCCGCAGGGACCGCAACCACCCGAGCGTCGTCATCTGGTCGCTCGGCAACGAGGAGTGGGCGATCGAGGGCAACATCAAGGGCGCCCGGATCGCGTCGACGATGCAGGCCTATGCCAAGCGCCTGGATCCCACGCGCAGGGCCACGGTCGCAAACAGCGGCGGCTGGGGCGGCATCTCCACCGTCATCGACGTCGTGGGGTACAATTACATCCACCAGGTCCATCCCGACAAGCAGCACGCGGACTACCCGCTTCAACCCGGCGTGGGCACCGAGGAGACGACCACGCAATGCACCCGTGGGATCTATATCACGGACAAGGCGACCGCACATTTGGCGCCCCTCCAGCACGGCGACTCCGGCGGCAACTGCGAGGAGGGATGGCAATTCTACGCCGCAAGGCCCTTCCTCTCGGGCCTGTTCTTCTGGACGGGCTTTGACTACCGCGGCGAGCCGACGCCGTTTGAATGGCCGGCGATCAGCTCCCAGTTCGGGCTGGTGGACACCTGCGGGTTCCCGAAGGACAACTTCTACTATCTGAAGTCGTGGTGGTCGCAGGAACCCGTGCTCCACATCTTTCCCCACTGGAACTGGCCGGGTCGCGAGGGCAAGACGATCTCGGTCGGCTGCTTCAGCAACTACGACGCCGTCGAGCTGAAGCTCAACGGGCGCTCGCTGGGCCGGAAGGACATGCCCCGCAACGGGCACCTGGACTGGGAGGTCACCTACGAACCCGGGAAACTCGAGGCCGTTGGCTTCCGCGCGGGCGCGGCCGCCGAGACGATCGCCGTCGAGACGACCGGGGCGCCCGCGGCCTTGGAGCTCTCGGCCGACAAAGCTTCCCTGGCCGCCGACGGGGCCGACGCCTCCGTCGTGGCCGTGAGGATCCTGGACGCAAGCGGGCGCACGGTCCCCACCGCGGACAACCTGGTCACCTTTGAGCTCAAGGGCCCGGGCAGGATCATCGGTGTGGCCAACGGGGATCCCTCCTCGCACGAGAAAGACCGGTTCGCGGAGAGCGTCGCGACGCTCTTTGTCACGGATTGGCGCGGCCGGATCGCTCCCGACGGCACGGCGGATCCCGCCAACCCCGACTCGCTGCCCCCGCTCACTGCGCTTGGCAACTGGAAGGCCCCGAGGCCACAAGGCGGCGAACGCTACGACCTCACCGCGACCTTCACGGTGACGGAGATCCCGGAGACGACGCGCTTCCACCTCTACCTCCCCTCCCTTGGCCAGAGGACGACGCTCTGGTTGAACGGGCACGAGCTCGCAAAGGATGTCGACACCTCCGAGGCCGGCCCGGACATCGCGCTCGACCGCGGCGTCCTTGTCGCAGGGTTGAACCGCATTCAGCTGATCGCTGTGCCTTTTGCCGATGGGAAAAACCACATCCCCGACAGGACCCGCCTCGGGGCCGTGCAGGCCTTCAGGCCCGCCGACCCGTGGGAGCGCCACGCGTTCAACGGGCTCGCCGAGGTGATTGTCCAGGCGAGCGGCGAACCCGGGGAGATCACGCTCAAAGCCCGCTCGGCCGGCCTCGAGACGAAGCCCCTCATCCTGGCGGCCAATCCCGCGCCCTAGCTCACGAACGAGTAGTCGTAAGGGGCGCGCATCTCGCGCTTCAGGTACCTGTTCGCCGCGTGCGAGTGCCAGCCTACGAATTTCTCCGCGCCCGAGTCCCACTTGAGCGAAAGGCCCGTGCGCAGCGAGATGGCGCCCAGGTGGCACATCGTCGCCGACCGGTGGCCTGTCTCGGCGTCGCAAATGGGAAGCGCGCGCGACCGGACGCAGTCGAAGAAATTGCCCATGTGATTGTTGCTCTTGTAGAGACGCACGGCGTTCTCGGGGAGCGGCGTCGTCAGCAGGTGCGGGTCGCTCGCCGTGATCTCGTCGCGGTTCACCCAGATCCACCCCTCGGTGCCCTCAAAGCGGATCCCGTTGTGCTGGCCGTCCTTGTTCACCACCGATCCGAAGATCGAGTCGTCCTTGGTCGTCTTGATGTTCAGGCGCACCCCGTTGGAATAGGTGTAGTTGACCTCGTATTCGGAGAAGGTCGTGTACCCACCTGGGATCGGCTGCGCGAGCGCCTTTGACTCGACCTTATCCGGTGCCAAGACGCCGATCGCCCAGTATGCGATGTCGTTATGGTGGGCGCCCCAGTCGGTCATGGTGCCCCCCGAGTACTCGTACCAGTAGCGGAACGTCGTGAAGCAGCGCTGCTTCACGTAGTCGAACGCCGGCGCCTGGCCCTGCCAGAAGTCCCAGTTGAGCCCCGCGGGCACCGGCTCGGACTTGAACGGTCCGTCGCGCAGGCCCGCAGGGAGCCACACGTTGGCGTCCTTCAGGGTCCCGATGCGCCCGTTGCGGATCAGCTCGCACGCCAGCCTGAACCGCGGCGAGCTCCGCTGCTGCGTCCCGGTCTGGAGCACGGTCCCGTTGGCCTTGATCGTGTCCACGACATGCCGTCCCTCGTCGATCGTGAGCGTGAGCGGCTTCTCGCTGTAGATGTCCTTCTTCGCCCGCGACGCCGCGATGTTCACGAGCGTGTGCCAGTGGTCCGGCGTCGCGTTGATGATGATGTGGATGTCCGGGCGCTCGAGCACCTTCCTGAAGTCCGAATAGGTGTCGGGCACCTTGCCATCGACCGTGAAGTGCTTCGCGGCCGCCGCGGCGTGGTTGTCGTAAACGTCACAGACCGCGAGGATCTCGCCATACTTCTGTGCGTTGGTGGCGTCGAACCGGCCCTGGCCGCCGCAGCCGATGAGCGCGATTCCCGGGCGGTTGTTGGGGGTCGGGGGCGTCGCAGGGACCTCCTGAGCGGCCAGCTCCTGGCGCTCCACGAACCAGAGGGGCAGACCGGTCATGGCCGCGATCATGCTGCAGCGCTTGATGAATTGGCGCCTGGACAGGTCGAACATCTTGGGGGACGCGTGGGCCATGGGGCGGTGTCGGGGTGCCGGGGTGCTCATGAATGATAGGGGTTGGGACCGGGCGCCGTTTGGGGCCGATACCTGCGGGGAGGTCAGGAAACTTGCGGGGCGAACCAGTGGTTTGCAAGGGGACTATCATCATAGCAGGGCAAAAACCCAGGCAGAAAAACCGCCCCCCTTGACAGCCGCGCCCGGCCGGGGAGAACTCTCGGACGTGACCGAATCCTGCCGCATTGCCGTGAAGGCCGTCCCCAACGCCCCGAGGAGCGCCGTGGCCGGCTGGGTCGGGGACACGCTCAAGGTGAAGGTCCACGCGCCCGCGCTCGAGGGGCGAGCCAATGAGGCCTTGTGCGAATTCCTCGCGGAGGAGCTCGGCCTCAAGACAAGCGCCGTCTCGGTCCTCCGGGGCGCAAAATCGAGGCTCAAGCTCGTGCAGGTCGAGGGCCTTTCGATCGGTGAGGCCCGGGCTCGCCTGGTCGCTCCCTGACGCACGGGGCCTTGACGGATGCCCAAAACTGGAGAGATTTGGCGCCCCGTGCTCCCGAGACTGCAGTCCCGCCCGACCTTGCCGATGCGCCTGACGGCGTCGCTGGCGGTGCTGCTTGTCCTTGCGCTGACGGCCTTTTCGGCGAGCCCGGAGCTTCACAGCCGCCTCCACGACCATGGCAGCTCCCCGCTTGCAGCTCACCACGAGCATGGTGTGCCGGGGCAGGCCGGGGACGGGGACGGGGATGAGGGCTGCGTGGTCACCCTGTTCATGCAGGGCCTTGTGCTCGTCCTGGCGCTCGTCGCCCTGTTTTACAGCGGAGAGGTACGCAGCGCCGCGTCCTTCCCGCACTCCCGGCGCATCGCGCCGCCGGCTCCCGACTACCTCCACCTGCCCCCGCAGGCCCCGCCCGTCGGAGTGAGCTGACCCGCCGCACCGCACCGCGCAGGCCCCCTTTCAGGGGCCGCGGCGCATCCTGCGGCGACCCGGACTGCCGGCCATTGCCGGCATCGATACTGCAGACCTGTGGCAATCCACAGCGACTGCCCCACCGCAGCACTCCGATCCCGAATGAATTTCAGAATCCTTCTCCTCCTAAATCTCCTTGCTGCCGCGGCCGCCACCACGGCCCGTGGCCAGTCCGACGTTCCCGCCGGAACCGACACGACCAAGGCCACCCAGCTGGATCCGGTCGTCGTGACCGACGAGCTCGACGAGACCCGCGGACTCATCCAGCCGAGCCTCGGCGCGACCTCGTTCATCATGGACCAGCAGCAGATCCTAAATCTGCCCCAGGGCGCCGACGCGCCCTTCAGCCAGGTGCTCCTGAGGGCACCCGGCGTGGCTGAGGACTCGGCGGCAAACGGCGACCTCCATGTCCGCGGCGAGCACGGCAACCTTCAGTACCGCATCAACGACGTGCTCCTTCCCGAGGGGATCACGGGGTTTGGCCTGGAGCTCGACCCGCGCTTTGTCCAGAGCATGCAGCTGATAACGGGCTCCCTTCCCGCACAGTA
>Ga0302198_10000274_pt1 | contig 56916 bp, 53 predicted proteins | sample II_Bog_N2_2_FD_193521 | JGI IMG/M metagenome (GOLD analysis project Ga0302198, IMG submission 193521) | Peat permafrost microbial communities from Stordalen Mire near Abisko, Sweden - II_Bog_N2_2 | ecosystem: Environmental > Terrestrial > Soil > Wetlands > Peat | place: Sweden: Abisko...
CCGATATACGGATTGAGATAGCTGCCGTTACCCTGCCCTCCCAACTCTGGCGGGTCAAAGCAGACATTAAGATTCGGCTGCGTTGCCGGGCACACATTGGCGGGGAAGCTCCATTGGCCGTTCGACGGAGTCACGCTCACCAGGATCTGGTCCTTGACCATCAGTCCCTGGGTGCCGTCTGGCGACGACGAAATCACTGCGGAAACCCCCGAGCTCGGGCACGTCAACTGTTGAATGGTGCTCTGGTAGACGTATGGGTTGGTGAAGGTGGTCGTGTTCGCCGTCGGCTCAATGAGCGAATCGTTCAGCAGAAGAATTGAGGTCGAGGTCTGGGCAACAGCTGCCGGCAGACACACGGCCAGGCAACCGGAAATGGTGGCAATCTTGGGAATTCGGAGAAACTTCATGGCGATACAACCTCATTCTTTTCAGGTGCAGGCAGCGCTTCGAGAGGGGGAACGGCAATCTTGTCAGAAGGTTCCGGATCACATTGCTCTCGGGAACGATAGGGGAAGAGTCCAATAAAGTCCGGCTCTAGAAAGAACCGGCCCAGCATACAAATTCAGATTGAAAAAAGTGAAAAATGCTTTCAATAGAGCGATTTACAGCGCTTCCTCTGTCAGGAATTTCAAAACCGCGAAGACCTTTGAACTTCACCCCACACGTCCCAGAGCGTGAAAGGGCAGCGCAACTCTGGTCTGGTACCCTGGCAACCAAACATCCAGCACTTGAGAAGCCAAATAATCGCGCGCTGAGGCGATTGAAAACAAATGGCTAAGAACATTCTGATTTGAAAGAGTCCCACAATTGTGCAAGAGTTTGCATAAAAGCTCACCCCAATTGCCACCTAACTCATTTTCATGAATGTACTTAGGTTGCAAGACTTTGCAACATTGGCAAGATCGCACAACTTCGGCGATCCCAGTGGCAACCGCCGAACGGTCCGGTCCCCCGTTTGATTAGCGCAACTGTGTTTGGGATGACCTATGGAATGCCAGTGTGGGGGGCGGATGCAAGCAATCTATGGTGGGCGCTGCAGGATTCGAACCTGCGACTTCCACCGTGTGAAGGTGGCACTCTACCGCTGAGTTAAGCGCCCATTTAAACTCTAGCCGTCTGCCCTGGCGGGCTCTGCCGGATTCTCCCTGCGGCAACTCTCCGCCGCTGGGGCCGCATGGGTTAGAGTAACACCAGCAGGGCAGTGCGGCCAACCTCCAGGCTCAGAACCAGAGACCGGGCTGGGCCTTCCGCAAGACCGCTGAACCAACGATGCGCCGGAGAATCCGATCGACCCGCCAAGCCGCCGACCTTCCTCCCCAAAGGGAGGGATTCCTGCATCGCGCCCTGGGCATTGGCAAAGTCTATTTGGCCGGTCTCTCCAGTGCTTCATTCGGCTTCCTGGCGATATTCGACAACCTGGGCCAGCTCGACGTCGCGGGGGCGGCTGGCTTGCACATGCCTGTTGCCCGGCTTGCCCCCTCCGATGCTTCGGACCTGCCCTCGGGGGCAAAACTGCCTTCTGAATCCGGCTCAACCTCTCACAAACGCGTCCCCCCCACTCCCGATTCCGCCCCGGAAATTGAAGAATTACCGCAACCTTCCAGCCCGGACGGGGTTGATGAAGACATGGCTACCCTGGTGCTGGACAACACGGCGTTGGGAAGCGGAGAAGCCGCCCGAGGCGAGCTACGCGCGGCCACTGCCTACGATCACGATCCGGCGAGCGATGCAGCCATCATGCTGCGGGTGGCCTCCGGCGATGAACAGAGCTTCAACTACCTCGTCCAGAAGTACCATCGGGCAATGATTCACTTTCTCTTCCGCATGGTTCGCAACCAGGCCGTTGCCGAAGAGTTGGCGCAAGAGGTTTTCCTTCGCGTCTATCGTTCCAGGGAGAGCTATCGCGCGGAAGCCAAGTTCACCACCTGGCTTTATCGCATTGCCACAAACCTCGCGGTGAACCACGCGCGCGACACCAAGCACGAACGGTCGGCGCAGACAATTTATCTCGACCAGCCGGACGAGGAGTCCGGCACCACGCCCGACCTGGCCGACGACGAGCCTTCGGCTGAGCAGAACCTGCTGCGCAACGAGCGCATGGCTGCCATCCGAACCCATGTCATGGCCTTGCCGGAGCGCCAACGTATGGCGGTGCTCATGCACAAGTACCAGGGCATGGATTACCGTGAGATTGGCGACGTGCTCAAACTGAGCGAGTCGGCCACAAAGTCGCTTCTCTTCCGCGCCTATCAAACGCTGCGCGAGAAGCTGAAAGAGTTTGTTTGATTGTTTGACTGAAACGACGCCGGAAACCAACGGCGGGAACTGGGGATGAGCCATGGAAAACACGGAACTGAAAAACGGAGAGCGCACGGCCGAAAAATGCCAGGCAGGGATGGAGTCTCGGCTGCTCCATTCTCTTCCGGATCTGCTTTTCGATCCGACTGCCGCGCCCGTCGCCATCCGTGAGCACGTGGAGCAGTGCGCTCCCTGCCGCGCCGAGCTTGACGAGCTTAAGGCCACCATGGCGCTGCTCGATACATGGGAGGGGCCCGAGCCCAGCCCATATTTCTTCACGCGGCTCAATGCCCGCATGCGCGAGGAGCGCCAGGCTGCGCCGGCCGGCTGGTTCGCACGCCTGCGCGCCCGCTGCGCATACGGCCCGTCGATGCACGTTCGCCCCATCGCGGCGATGGCGCTCACCGTCATGCTTCTGATAGGCGGCGGCGCATACCTGAATATTACGCAGTGGGATCAGCCGGCCGCCCCGCAGGGCCAGGCCGCCGTCGTCGGCGACCTGCAACTGCTCGACAACAACGCTCAACTGCTCGACCAGATGGAAGCCATGTCGAATGCAAGCCCCAACGGAGACTGATTGCTCTGAGACCAATCGTTGAATTGCCGCCTCGACTTCCGGTCCTCAGCAAAGGACCGGATTTCGGGCGAAGGCTGAAAGAGTTGTAAGACCTGAAAGAGCTGAAGATGCTAAGCCCGACCCAAACTGGTTCGTTCAAGCGCCGCGTGCTGTCCACGACGGTGCTTGTGCTTGTCTGGGCTCCGCCTCTTCTAGCCAGAGGCCAGCACGGATCACAGCCAGTTCGTCCGGCGCCGCATTCCTCTGCGCCCAGAGAGTCCCAGGGCCGTTTCAACCAGAACGCGAATCCGTATCGGCAGGCTCCGGTAAATCAGGGCAGGCCCTCCCCCTATCCCCAAAACGGCAATCGGCCCGCCTATCCGGGAACCGTTGGCCCGGCACTCTCCGGTCAGCCCTACTCTCCCGCCGCGCCTCTCGGCGCACAGGTTCGGCCTTACTACAGGCCCAACAACACTCCACCAGGACATCTCGGCGACTGGCTCAATCAGCATCGTGGCATGCCCCTTCAGGAGCAGGAGCGGGTGCTGCGCAATGACCCCAACTTCTATCGCTTGCCCCAGGCCGATCAGCAGCGGTTGCTGCAGCAGCTCCACCGCGTGGACCAGATGCCGGAAGCCGAGCGCCAGCGCCGACTCGCCCGCGCCGAGTTGCTTGAGCGTCTCTCACCTCAGGAGCGCATGCAGATCAACAACTCTGCGCGGCGCATGTCCATGCTTCCCGCCGACCGCCGCGCAATGGTGACCAGCGCATTTCGCGATCTGAGCGCGGTTCCACCCGAGCAGCGGTCAACCGTGCTCAATTCCAGCCGCTACCAGAATCAGTTCTCTCCGGATGAGCGCGGGATGCTTGGCGACATGCTGCGCGTTGAGCCTTACGAGCCGGCGCGGTAAAGATTCCGCTTGTCCGGGCTGCGTCCCATCCCCGCCTGCGATTTCTTTGCCTACCTCAGCTCCAGCGGCTCCCGCAATTCAATGCTGCGCGACGATCCGCCAACTTGCACCTCGAACGCGCCGGGATCAGCAACCCACCCCTTCTTTTCCGGACTCCAGTAGGAAAAATCCTGCCTGCCGAGCCAGAACTCCACCTGCTTTGACTCACCCGGCTTCAACTCCACGCGGCGAAATCCCTTCAGCTCGTGCTCTGGCCGATCAATCGGCGAGTGGCCGTCGTGAATGTAAAGCTGCACCACCTCAGCCCCTGCGCGTGCGCCGGTGTTCTTCACCGTAACAGTCACCGCGGGCTCTTTGCTCCCGACCCGCGACGAATGTACATCCAGCCCGCTGTACTCAAAGCTTGTGTAGCTCAGCCCAAATCCGAATGGAAACTGCGGCCCTATCTTCTTCGTGTCGAAGTAGCGATAGCCAACGTAAATCCCTTCGGCGTAGTTCACCTTCAGGTGTTCGCCCGGATAGTGCCCATAGGCCGGCGAATCCTCAAAATGCTTCGGCATCGTTACCGGCAGCTTGCCGCTTGGGTTGGCCACGCCGAAGAGAATATTCGCCAGAGCCTTGCCGCCCTCCTGCCCGCCGTAGCCCATAAAAAGCAACGCCGGAGTCTTTTCGATCCATCGCGTCATGGTCACCGGATCGCCCGTGTTGAGTACCACGATGGTGTGTGGATTCGCAGTCTCCACGGCCTCGATCAGTTCGTCCTGTCCGGGGGGCAGGTCCATCGTCGCAACGTCGAAGCTCTCGCCCTCAAGCTTCGGATAACGCCCCACCACCACGATGGCCACATCGCTCTGCGCCGCTGCATCCGCAGCTTCCTTGCGCAGCTTTGCTCGCGCCTCGGTTCCATCCTGCTCGGGGTTTTCCCCCTCCATCCCCACGCCCAGAGCGTAGGTGACCTTCACATCGGTACCGGCCAACGCGCGAATCCCCTCCTCCGGCGTGATCGCCTGCTTTGGCCGCACCAGCGAACTTCCGCCGCCGCCCGTCCGCGCCACCGCAGCGTTCGGCCCGATCACGGCAATGGAGTGAATCTTCTTCGCATCAAGAGGCAACAGTGCAACACCGTTCGGCAGCAGCGCGCCCGCGTTCTTCAGCAGCACAATGCCTTCTGTCGCGCCTTGCAGCGCTACCGCGCGCTGTTCCGGCGTGTCCACAATGCCCGTGGCCACGTGCGGGTTATCGAACAGCCCGCTCACAAAGATCACGCGCAGAATGCTCTCCACATTGCGATCGAGCGTGGCCTCGGGAATCTCTCCAGCCTTCACCGCGGCTACTACCTTGTCCGCCGTCAGCCAACCCGCGCCGCTGCCCTGCGCCAGCGCCTCCGGCCGCGCCATGAACTTCTGCATCGGCTCGCCGCCCGGCATCTCCAGGTCCATCCCCGCGTTCACCGTAGCCGCCGTCGAATACGTGCTGCCCCAGTCCGACACCACAAATCCCTTGAACCCGAATTCTTTGCGCAGAACATCGTTGAGCAGATATGGACTCTCCGCGCAATGCACGCCGTTCACCAGGTTGTAAGCGCTCATCACCGTCCACGCGTCTGCCTCTTCCACCGCTGCCTTGAACGCAGGCAGGTAGATCTCGTGCAGGGTGCGCTCGTCGATCGTCTCGTCAATCCTGTGCCGTTCGTACTCCTCGTTGTTCGCGGCAAAGTGCTTCACGCTCGGAATCACTCCCTCGCTCTGCACGCCGCGCACATACGCCACCGCCAGCCGCGAAGTCAGGTACGGGTCCTCGCCATAGCCCTCAAAGTTCCGTCCCCACAGCGGCTGTCGATTGATGTTCACGGTCGGCCCCAGAATCATGTCCCTGCCCAGCGCCTTAACTTCCTGCCCAATCACCTGGCCCTCGCGCTGCACAAGGTCCGGGTCCCACGTCGCCGCCATCGTCTCGCCGGCGGGAAAGCTCGTCGACGTCACTACTGTTGCCGCATTCGCCGCATTGGTGATCGCCGAGCTGCCATACCACGCCCGCACCCCCATCGGTCCGTCCGCCATCTTGATCGCCGGAATTCCCAGCCGCTCAATCGGCGCAGACTCCATCCACCCCGACCCCGCCAGCATCGTCGCCTTCTCTTCCAGCGTCATCCGGCTCAGCAGATCAGCTACGCGCTTCTCCGGCGTCATTGACGGATCCTTATACGGCGTCACCGACGTATGCGCCGCCTGCGCCGCAACCATCTGCGGTAGGCCCACGATCAAGACCGCTGCAACAACGGGCAGGACGTTGAAAGAAACAATCAAAGCTTTAGCAATGACGATGAAGGCGTCAGGAATCCGGCGCATGAGCTCACTCCCAGCGAATGATTTTGCAGTTGTAATCCGCAGGCAATGGTAGTGGACGAGTCCCGCACTGGACAAATGGAGAATCCAAGGCCTGGCGCGGCGGGCAAGCCTTTCTCGTATAACATGAGTGTCAGTCCAATGATGCGGGTGCTAATCAGATGACACGGATACGGCCAAGCTTGTGGCACTGCCTGTGGGGAGTGCCGTTCTTCTTGATCGGGGTCGGATTCTTCGCATACACGCTATTCCATGGACTCACGCATATCACGGATTCCCTCACCCAGGTCGTAGTCCCCGGCAGCACAGAACTCAATCTGCAGCCAGGACGGTATTCAGTGTTCCTCGAAGAGGAATCGACAGTGAACGGCAAGATCTATTCCACAAAGCAATCGATTGCCGGGTTGGTATGTCGCGTCAATTCTATTCAGAATGGTTCTGCATTATTGATCGAAAAACCAGGCATGAACACCTCATACTCACTCAATGGACGGTCTGGGCATTCCGTCCTCGAATTCCCAATCCAACAAAATGGAAGATACACGTTCGCATGTGATTACGGTGATAGTCCCAGGGGCCCCGACGTGGTTCTGGCCGTGGGGTCCGGAGTCGGCGAGGCCATCTCTCGCACAGTCATGGTAGGGCTTGCCTCCTTCTTCGGAGGTTTCGGCGCCGGCCTGATTCCGCTTCCGATAGTTTTGATAATGCGTGAACGCGAAAAGAAGCGACTTAGGCAATCGGGACAGGTGTGAATTCTGAGGAGTTCTGGTCTAATCTTCGTCAGCTCTTAACCCGGCCCCGCCCACCCCACATTTCCCCGTCGTTTACAATGATCAATGGGCCAAGGCCTCATTTTTCTGCGTATTGAACGCAACTAGAGCAAGGAGCTTCACCCCTATGGCGATTCCCGCCACGCAAATGCGTCCCGGCATGATCATCAAGCACAACGATCAGCTGCACCTGGTCTTCAAGGTCGAACACCGCACCCCCGGCAACCTCCGTGCCTTCATCCAGGCCAAGCTCCGCAACCTGCGCACCGGCGCCATGTTCGAACATCGCTTCCGCTCCGCCGACGCCATTGAGAAGGTCGTGGTCGACGAAGTCTCCATGGACTTTCTCTACAACGACGGCGACGACTACTACTTCATGAATCCGGTCGACTACGAGCAGACCGTCCTCAAGGGCTCCACGCTCGGCGATGCAGTCGAATACCTCACGCCCAACCTGCAAATCAAGGTCAGCTACCACGACGGCAACGCTGTTGGCATCGAGCTGCCCTCGGCCGTGGAGCTCACCGTTGTCGAAACCGAGCCCGGCCTCAAGTCCGCCACGGCGTCCAGCGTCACCAAGCCGGCCAAGACTGAGACCGGCCTCGTTGTCCAGGTGCCCGCCTTCATCAACGAAGGCGAAAAAATCCGCGTCGACACCAGCGAAGGTGCTTACCTGAGCCGCGCCTGATACTGTCGAGGCTTTGTATCAGGGCACGACTTTAGTCGTGCCGATAAGGCCCAAAAAACGAGTCGGGCTTTAGCCCCTGCTATCGCTGGAACGCGCACGGAACTGAAGGCCAACGGATCATTGCTCGCCACCACTGCTGGAGCATCCCAATGAAGTCGTTACCACTCACCCTCGCATCTTTCCTCTTCCTTCAGGCTGCCGGGTCCTTCGCTCAGCAGCCTTCGCCGTCTGGAGGCTACCAAATGAGCGCTGACGTCTCTACCATCGCCAAAGAGAGCAACGCCTTCGCCGTCGATCTCTACGGCAAGCTCAACTCGCAGCCCGGCAACCTCTTCTTCTCTCCCGCCAGCATCTCCAGCACCTTTGCCATGGCCTACGCTGGCGCACGCGGCGCGACCGCGTCTGAAATGGCCTCCACTCTTCACTTCACCCTCCCGCCCGACCGTCTTCATCCCGCCATGGGAGCTCTCCTCACCCAACTTAACGGCGCACACCAGAATTACGAGCTGCACATGGCCAACGCGCTCTGGGCTGAGAAGGACCAGCACTTTCTTCCCGCCTACACCGCCCTCATGAAGTCCGACTATGCCGCAGGCTTTCAGCCCGTCGACTTCCAGCACAACCCCGAGGCCGCGCGCGCGCTCATCAACACCTGGGTCGCCGATCAAACCCAGCAGAAGATCCTCAACCTCGTCCCCGCCAGCGCCGTCACCCCGCTCACCCGCCTCATCCTCACCAATGCCATTTACTTCAAGGCCGCATGGGCCAACCAGTTCTCAAAAACGCAAACCCAGAGCGAGGACTTCCACCTCTCTGGCACAAAGACGGTCAAAGCCGATCTCATGCATCAGACCAAAGGCGGTCAGTATTTCCGCGGTCCTGCCTTCCAGGCCCTCGAGCTCCCCTACAAGAGCAACGAGCTTTCCATGATCGTCCTGCTCCCCGATTCCCCCGACGGCCTGCCCGAGCTCGAGAAATCTCTCACCGCCGCCAACCTCAGCAAGTGGATTGACACCCTTGCTTATCAGGAAAAGGTCATCATCACTTTTCCGCGCTTTAAGATCTCCCGGCAATTCGAGCTAAGCGCCGCCCTCGAGTCCCTCGGCATGAAACAGGCCTTCAATCCCGGTACTGCCGACTTCTCCGGCATTACCGGCGACAAGAGCTTCTCCATCTCAGCCGCCATCCACAAGGCCTACATCGACGTCGATGAACAGGGAACTGAAGCCGCCGCCGCCACCGCCGTCGCGATGGCCGGCATGGCCATGCGCCCAATGGCGCCACCGCCGCCCCCCATCATCTTCCGCGCCGACCACCCGTTCCTCTTCCTCATCCGCGACAGCTCCAGCGGCGCAATCCTCTTCCTCGGCCACCTCGCCGACCCAACGAACTAAGCCGACCGCTGCTTTGACTGATTAGCTACTCTGGCAAACTCACCAGCCGCGCTTCGATCAGCGCCTCGATTGTCTTCAATGCTTCCATGGCCTTCTCCGACACCGGCGGATCCACCTGCACCACGGCCAACGCCTTCACTGGCTTGGCTCCGGCGCGCTCGCGGCCCAGCGCAAAGTTCGCGATGTTCACGCCCTGCTCGCCGAGTATCGATCCGATCTTGCCGATCACGCCCGGAACGTCGTAGTTGCGGCAGACCACCAGCGTGCCGTCGAGCGGAGCTTCCACGTCGATGCCGTCAAAGGCCAGCAGCCGCGGCTGCTCCCCGTGAATCACCGTTGCCGTAGCGCGGCTCTCGCCATGCGCCGTGTGCAGCACAACAGTAAGCACAGTCGCTGTTCCACCGCGATGGCTCTCTTCCTTCTCCTCATGGATGCGGATGCCGCGCTCGCCGGCTACTGCCGCCGCGTTGATGCGATTCACATTTTCCGAGCCCTGCAGCAGGCCAGCAATCGCGGCGTTGCGAATCAGTTCGGTCTTCGCTTCAGCCAGTTCACCGGCATAGACCAGATCAATCGCTTCGATGCCGCTCTTGCCCGCCTGCGCAAGAAACGACCCAACACGCCCGGCAAGATCGATGTATGGCGCCAGCACCAGGTATTCTTCGTGGCTCAGCGAAGGCAGGTTTACGGCATTCTGCACAACTCCGAGTTTCAGATATTCGCGCACCTGGCTCGCGATCTGAATGCCAACAGCCTCTTGCGCCTCGCCTGTCGATCCTGCAATATGCGGCGTAAGAATCACGTTGTCCAGCTCAAAGTACGGCGAATCCTTCAATGGTTCAGAGACAAACACGTCCAACGCAGCCCCAGCTACGTGGCCGCTCTTGAGCGCCGCAACCAATGCCGCATCGTCCACCAGTTCGCCGCGCGCGCAGTTGATAATACGCACGCCCTTCTTCATCGTCGCCAGCGTCTTCGCGTTGACGATTCCATGCGTCTGCGGCGTCAGTCCAACGTGCAGCGTCAGGTAGTCCGCCTTCGCAAACAGCTCCTCCACCGAAACCAGCGCAATGCCGTTTTCGCGCGCCACGGCGGCCGACACAAACGGGTCGCTGCCGACAATTTCAAGTCCAAAAGCTTTTGCCCGCCGCGCAACCTCCAGCCCAATCCTTCCAAGCCCAAGAATGCCCAGCGTCTTGCCGCGTAGCTCAGCGCCCTGCAGGCTCTTCTTCTCCCACTTGCCCGCGTGCATCGTCGCGTTGGCCGCGGGCAGCTTGCGCGCCAGCGCCAGCATCAGCCCGATGGTCAGTTCGGCTACGGCTACGGCATTTGCACCCGGTGTGTTCATCACCACAATGCCCCGCCGGGTTGCTGCATCCGCGTCGATGTTGTCCACGCCCACACCTGCGCGGCCAATCACGCGTAATTTCGGCGCCGCCTGCATCAGCGCATCGTCCACCTGCACCGCCGAACGCACCACCAGCGCATCCGCATCGGCCAACGCCGCCGGCAATCCATTGGGCAACTGATCATGCGTCACCACTTCCCATCCCGCCTCCGCCGCAAACACCGCCAGTGTCGCCGGACTCACCTTCTCCGCCAGAACAACCTTCATCGTCTTCCCCTTTTCCGCCGTGGCGGATGCGTTCTCGTACTGGTCAAAACGAATCCCCTGCTGTTCGCAGAAGAGATCGAACATGCGCACCACCGCCGCATGGGGCTTGCCCTCGCCACGCTCGTACTTCGTAAGCGAGTTCGGATGCACGCCCAACTTCTCGGCCATCTCGTATTGATAGAGGTCGAGCTGCTTGCGCGCGATCAGCAGCTTTTCTGCAAATGCCAATTCAGCCATAAAAAGACAGCTCCTAGCTGCTAGCTTTCAGCCGCTAGCTCAAATGCAAAGACAACGAGGCATCGATCCGCAATTCTCGCAAGCTTGTTTTCCAAGCCCGCAAATGCTCGATGCCCGAGGAGGAGCTAATAGCTAAAAGCGATTAGCTATTAGCTGGAAGCTAGGAGCTAGCAGCTTGCGCGGCGAAGACTCGCTGCGCCGCCGCTACTGCCTGTCCAAACTCGACCGGCAGCCCCAGCGTGTCCTTGGCGATATGCTCGGCCGCGGCCAGAAACGCCACGGTATCGAGGTAGTCGAAGTAGCCCAGGTGCGCTACACGAAAGATCTTGCCCTGCATCTCGCCTTGCCCGTTGGCCGTTACCAGCGAGAAGCGCGACTTCAGCGCCTTCACCACGGTGCCCGAGTCCATGCCTTCGGGAACCGCCACTGCCGTCGCCGCTGCTGCCGGCGCCGTCGGCGCAAACAGCGTAAAACCCAGCGAAACCAGACCCGCCCGCGTTGCCGCCGCGTTCACAATCGCGTTGTTCACCAGCGCGATGCGGCCCTTCTCAAGGTCTCCGCCCGCCTGGCCCGCGATGTAGTCGAGCGCCGCGCCCAGGCCTGCCACCAGTGCCACCGCCGGCGTATACGCGCTCTCGCCCTTCACCGCGTTCTTGCGTTCCTTGCGCAGGTCAAAGTAGTAGCGCGGATTCTTGCTGGTCTCCATCGCCCCCCACGCCTTCTCGCTCACGCTCAGGTAGGCCAGCCCCGGCGGAATCATCACCGCCTTCTGCGATCCGCCAATCAACACGTCGATGCCCCAGCCGTCCACGTCGAAGTGCGTAGTGCCAAGGCCCGTAATGCCGTCCACCACAAGCAGCGCCTGGCTGTCGGATTCCTTGATGATCTTCGCCACGGCTTCCACATCGTGCCGCACCGCGGTCGAGGTCTCAGTGGACTGCATGAAGACAATCTTGTGCTCCGGCTTCAACGCCGCCTTCACTTGCGCCAGGTCAAATGTCTGCCCGTAGGGCGCGGTCAGCACGTCCGGGTCGCAGCCGAACGCCTTGGCCAGCCCGGTCCAGCGCTCGCCAAACTTTCCGGCGGTCAACACCAGCACCTTGTCCCCCGGCGAGGTCAAATTCGAAACCGACGCTTCCATGGCGCCCGTTCCCGAGCTCGACAGCAGCAGCACATCGTTCTTCGTGCCCACAAACACCTTGAGCTGGGCCAGCACCTTTGTGTAAAGGGCCTTGAACTCGGGTGTGCGGTGGTGCATGTCGGCCGCAGCCATGGCAAATTGGGCCGCGGGAAGCAAAGGGGTAGGACCGGGAGTATAAAGCCGAACTTTGCGAATCATGTCGTCCTCTCCTATTCGTGAAATCACATAATACACATTTTCGTGGTTTTTGTGAATCGACTGTCTTGTGCATATCTGGCGTAACTGGCCGAAATAGGCCAAATTCGTTCCAAACTGGGTACAATTCTTGTTTGGGTTGCAGGTGAGCCACCCAGGTGGGTGCTCCAGTGCTACACCCAGGAGTCGGAAATAGGAATTGGAACTCAGGAGTCAGAATGACCGAAGCAGGCGCACTCGAAGTTATTGTCAATCAACAAGTTATCGTCGCCATGAAGGCGCACGACGGCGAGCGCACCACCACCTTGCGCCTCATCAAGAACGCGCTCAAAAACAAGGCCATCGAAAAGCGCGAGCTGTTGACCCCGGCCGAAGAGCAGGCCGCTCTCGCCACCATGATCAAGCAGAGGCGCGATTCCATCGAGCAGTTCACCAAGGGCAACCGCCCCGAACTGGCCGCCAAAGAAGCCACTGAAATCGCCGTAATCGAGGAGTTCCTTCCCAAGGCCCTCGACGAGGCCGGCCTCAGCGCACTTGTCACCGAAGTCCTGGCCGAACTGGCTGCCGCGGCCGGAAAGCCCCTGACGCCCAAAGAGATGGGGCAGGGAATCAAGGCCGTTCAGGCCAGGCTGCAAGCCGCAGGAGTCCGCGCCGAAGGCCGACTGGTCAGCGAGGCAGTGAAGAAGGCATTGGGAAGCTAGTCGTACCCGAGGCCGGTTTGCGCATCAAAATCAACCGCATACACAGCGAAGCCCGTGACCATATGGCCACGGGCTTCGAATATGCCATTGTGCTGTGATTGAGCTGTTTAGTTGCTCGGCTTATCCGCAGCCGGAGCGGCTGGGGCAGCAGGTGCAGCAGGTGCCGTCTCTGCGGGCGCCGCTGGAGGTGCGTCGGCCGGCGCAGTCTGGCCCTTCGAGAAGCTCCGGATGTAATAGATCAGCGCCCTCACATCATTGTCCTTGGCGCGGCCTTCCCCTTCGGGCGGCATCTTGTCTTTTCCGTTGCGAATGATGTCGAAGAGCTGTTTGTCGGTCTTTGACGCGAGCACGGCCGGATTCGTCCAGTCGTCCATGGTTAACGCCATATCCTTGGCAAGGTCGGTCTTCCCGTTGCCGTTGTCTCCGTGGCACATGGCGCAGTCTACGCCGTAGGTCCGCTTCGCCATTTCAAGGTTTGCACCAGGTGGCTTGGCGGCTGCGGAATCCTGAGCGGGAGACGGGGCGGGTGGGGCTGCAGCGGGCCCGGGCGTTAAAGCGGGCAACAAAAAAAGGGTCGAGATGAGCAAGAACGGCTTAAGCATGAAGAGCCTCCTCAGTTGCAGGTGTCGACAAAAGGCATCTTGCAGCTGGTCTGATTTACCGACCGAATTATAGGCCGAAATCCCACGGGGTGCTTGTGAGCCCGCTCACTTTCCCTTTTGCACTCCTTAGAAGACTTCGCTCGCGCCCTCTGAGACCGGGATGTGCTTCAGAAGTCCAAGCTCGCCGGCAAGCCGCTCGAGCTTGGAGCGCGTAGCGGCCGTGGGCGGCACCAGCGGCAGGCGTACATGATCGGAGCAGCGCCCCATCAGGTTCAGCACAGTCTTCACCGGGCAGGGGTTCGAATCCCAGAAGTTGGCGTCGATCAGCCGGGCATAGCGGCGTTCCAGCTCACGCGCCTCGGTCCAGTTGTTGTTCAGTGCGGCCCTTATCATCTGGCCCATCTCGGCCGGAATCTCGTTGGCAGCCACGCTGATCAGCCCGTGCGCTCCCACACCGATCGAGGCCAGCGCCATGTTGTCGTCTCCGCTGAAGACCTTGAAGCCACGAGGCAGCGAGCGCGTGAGCTCGGCAATCTGCGGCAGCTTGCCGCTCGACTCTTTGATGGCCTGGATATTCGGCGCGGCCAGCGCCAGCCGGACCACCGTCTCCGGGTCGAGATTCACGCCCGTGCGGCCCGGAATGTTGTAGAGCGTCACCGGCAGCGGGGCCACGGCCTTGGCCAGCGCAAGGAAGTGCTGGTACTGCCCCTCCTGCGAAGGCTTGTTGTAGTAGGGATTGGCGGAAAGCACAGCGCTGACGCCCGGAATCGTGCGAAGGTGCGCGGCATAGCGCAGCAGCGTCCGCGTCGAGTTGTGCGTGCATCCCGCCCACACTGGAACTCGTCCGCCCGCCGTCTCGGCAACAATGCGCACCGCGTGCAACCACTCGTCTTCGTCAAGCGTGGCCGCTTCGCCGGTCGACCCGCAGGCCACTATGAAATCAATGCCGGCCTCGATTTGAAAGTTTACCAGCGCCCGCAGCGCCTGCTCGTCAATCGAGTCGTCCGCCAGAAACGGCGTAATGATAGCTGTACCGCAACCCATGGTTTCCATAACAGGCAAGTGTATAACGAACGGCCTGTGCGCAGGCTGCGGAGAACATCACATCGATTGCGTTCGACTTCTGGCCAGTCCCCTCAGAGAAAGTCAAAGATATTTCTCCGAATTCTGTCGAAATTTGCGTCGCCCGTTCGACTAATGTCCAGAACAGGCAAGAGGAGGCCTGAAACCATGCAATATCTACTGTTGATTTACGCGGCTGAAAGCCAATGGAGCACGATGACCGAAGAGCAAGGCGCCAAGATGATGGCCGAATACGGCGCATTCACCCAGGGCATCATCGCAAGCGAGAATTACAAGGGCGGCAACCGGCTGCATCCGGTGGCAAAAGCAACCACGGTTCGTGTGCGGGATGGCAAGACAGTGATGACCGACGGCCCCTTTGCCGAAACCAAAGAGCAACTTGGCGGATACTACCTGATCGAGGCCGCCGATCTGGACGAAGCCACGGCCATCGCGGCCCGTATTCCGGGTGCGCGCCTCGGTTCCATTGAGGTCCGGCCAATCATCGGGATGTAATCCGAAACCCGCACAAAGTGAGGTCAAAAGCGCCTCCCAGACCGTTCTTCATCGCCTTGAGGTAGCCCGATTCACGCAGATCGGGCTACGCTTGCACTGAGGTGGACTGGGTGACCGACGATCAACGCTCGCTTGAGCAGATCTATCGCGACGAATGGGGCAGAATTGTCGCCACTTTGATTCGCCTACTGGGCAGCTTCGATCTCGCCGAGGAAGCAGCGCAGCAGGCGTTTGCGGTTGCGCTTGAGGAGTGGCCGCAACAGGGCACTCCTGCCAATCCACGCGCATGGCTGGTTTCCACCGCTCGCCACAAGGCAATTGACGCGCTTCGCCGAAAGCAGCGTTGGGAAGACAGGGGCGATCCGGATGAGGCCATGCGCGGCCTGGCGCACAAGCCCGATACGGCGCTTGAGGAGGAGACATTGCCGTTTGAAGACGATCGTCTCCGGCTCATCTTTACCTGCTGCCATCCGGCTCTCAACACTGAAGCGCAGGTGGCGCTCACGCTGCGCACACTCTGCGGCCTCACCACCGAGCAAATCGCCCAGGCCTTTCTTGTTCCGCTCGCCACCATGGCCCAGCGGCTGGTGCGCGCCAAGCAGAAGATTCGGGACGCCGGCATTCCGTATCGCACGCCGCAGCTTCCCGATCTGCCTGAGCGCCTTTCGGCGGTGCTCCTCGTGGTCTACCTCGTCTTCAACGAGGGCTACAACGCAGCCGGCGAAGGTCGCGCCCTTTCTGAAGAAGCCATTCGCCTGGGCAGGATTCTGTTCGAGTTGATGCCGCAGGAGGCTGAGGTGCGCGGTCTGCTGGCCCTGATGCTGCTCAACGAGGCGCGCCGCGCGGCACGCCAAAGCGAGGCTGGCGACCGCATCCTACTCGAGGATCAAGATCGGAGCCTGTGGGGTCAAGACCGCATCGCCGAGGGGCTGAGCCTCGCGGAGTCAGCTCTGCGCTTGGGGCCTGGCCCCTACTCGGTGCAGGCTGCCATCGCCGCAGTTCATGCCCAGGCACAGACTGCCTCACAAACCGACTGGCCGCAGATCGTCGCGCTTTACGATGTCTTGCTGCGCATGCAGCCGTCACCGGTTGTCGAACTTAACCGCGCGGCAGCCGTCGCCATGTCCGAAGGCTGCGAAGCAGGCTTGCGGCTCCTCGATCTACTTGTCCAGCGCGGCGAACTGCCGAACTACCATCTGCTCCCCGCCGCCCGCGCAGACATGCTCCGCCGTCTCGGCCGCTGGACTCCCGCCGCGCATGCCTACCGCGAAGCGCTCGCCCTGGCCACGCACGAAGCTGACCGCCGGTTTCTGACCAAGCGGCTGGCCGAGGTTGAGACGAGGACATACTGACGCAGTCTGGATACACCCTCTATTGGATCCGTTGACGCAGAAACGAGGGAATATCTCGTCCACCTTGCGCCACGGCGACAATCTCGATCCGTTCGCTGTGGACGCGATAGAGGATGAGATAAGCACCCACTGGCCAGAAGAGAACTTGGTAATCTGTAAGATCTTTTCGCATGTGACCCATTGCCGGAGTGCGAGCGAGGGCTTCGAAGGCATCAAAAAGCTTCGCTATCCAGCGGTCAGCTGCGTCAATTTTATCTTTCGCAATGTATGACCAGATTCCGTCGAGGTCCAATTCCGCCTCGATGCTGAGGACATACTCTTTCACGCGCTCAGTTTACGCCGCTCCCCGGATTTCTGTTCGAGCCGCTTCCGCGCAGCACCTGGATCGACATACTCCCCCAGATCGAGCGACGCCAGCCGTGAGCCCAGTTCCTGATTGAATACGGCGATTTGCGCGCTTCTCGCCCTGTCGTGTTCCTCGAGCAGCCGCAAAGCCTCGCGAACCACCTCGCTCGCCGAAGTGTATCGGCCGGACTCAACTTTGCCGGAAACAAACTTGTCCAGTTCTGGAGTGAGAGAAACATTCATGGGGAAAGACTCCTGCCATCAATGGTCGGTCGAATAACAGGATTTGTCAATTTTCGTTCTATCTACTTTATTTTGAGCCTGCGCCAATGGAACAAAGCCGTCGAACCCGGTGTCTACACAAGCATGACCATCCGATTGCGGTGGGGCAGGATGTTGCGTGTTCTAGGCGGGACAATTCTCGCCCTGGTGCTCGTGTTGGTCGCGTCTGTCCAGATTCAGCAGCGCCTCCTTCGTTGGCGGGCTGAGCAGCTGCTCGACGACATCCGCGCCATCCAAATGGGAAAAAGCGCCTGGGCCGATGCGCAGCGGCTGATGGACCGTTGGGGTGCATGGGGCGGGTATCAGAATGAATGTGATCAACAGTACTGCAGTTATGAGATTTCCATTGACGACGTCTCGCACGCATTTCATCATTTCCCGTTTCTGGACGGAGGTCAATGGGAATCAGAATTGCGCTGGCCCGAATGGTTGAGTAGGCCCTACGTTTGGGCAGGTGGCCGATTTTCGGTTGTAGAAGCGAAATTCGAAGTCCGAGATGGCCTGATCTGGGCGAAGTCCTTTGCCGTCCGAACGGCGTTCTCACCAAAAGCGTACAGAACGCAGAAGAATTCGTACGCGGCTCCAGACTCCAACGTCATCGCGGAAGCGTTTTGCACCGCGAGCTTCGGGTTTTGGAGATGGATGAAGGGGTCGGAATCTTCGGTCGATAATCAAGAATTTCATTTCTCCCTGACGGACAATGACCGCGAGGGTCATTGGGATATCGCTGCTTTCACCCCCTTCGCCGACGAAGGCTCAGTTGAGGCTGCTCTAAATTTTGACCTCAGTTGCATCACACGAAGGAAAGAGTGCAGGACCTCAAGCGAATTGATGCCAATGGCCGCTTCGATTCCCAAAACAGACACGCGAGAAGCGAAAAGGCCACAAGGCGGAGATTTCCTTAAGGATTAACGCCTTGGGTTGCGGCGCGGGACGCAGAGTATGTGGCAGTTGCTGAAGTCCTGGCAAAGACTCGGCAAGCACTGACAGATCGTCAAGCGTTGACCTTTAAGGTTAGAAAGCTGTTAAAGGGCGACACCCTTGTCAGTATGCCAAGTAGCGTGTATATGGTCAGAACAGAGGGCGCAAAAGGAGTTTGTTTCGTCTCCGACGACGTGGCGCGAAACTTTCGAAACGAAACGAGTGTCCTCTTAGTTTTTGACGAGCCTCTGAATCAGGGATCCACTCCGGAACCTGATACTTCACCCTGCGCCGTTTACCGGCTGACTGACGGGAACCTCGCCGCTGTTCAGCGAGGAATCTCTCGATACAGCACTCTCTATCCCGCCATTCGGGGTTCTGCCCCGTAGAGCTTACAGCTGATCGAAGATCTCCCGGAACTCCCACGCGCCGGTCTTGCCCGCAACCCACTCCGCAGCCCGCACGGCGCCCACAGCAAAGCCGCGCCGGCTGAATGCATCATGTCGCAGTTCGAGTTCGTCCACGTCACTCACAGCTTTCACGATGTGCTCGCCCTTGGCGTCGGCGATGCGGTGCGACGTAACCTCGACCTTTGCGCCCGGTTGCGCGGCTTCGACGATCTCGCGCAGCGTGATCGCAGTGCCCGACGGCGCATCGAGCTTGGTCACGTGATGTGTCTCTTCAATGGAGAAGGTGTAGCCCTCGAGCCGTGCCAGCTCTGCCGTGAGGCGAAAAAGCTTCTGCACGCCGATAGAGAAGTTGGTTCCGTAAAGCAGCGCCCCGCCGCGCTTGGCGGCCAAAGCCTTCAGCTCGTCCACATGCGCGTACCAGCCCGTCGTTCCTACAACGATGCGCGACCCCAGCGCCAGTACCGCGCGGATGTTCTCGACGGCTGCTTCAGGCGCAGTGAAGTCGATCACCACATCCACGCCGGCAAGGTTTGGCGCCGTAAGGGCAGAGGCGTGTTCGTTTTCCGTGATGTCGAGCGCCCGCACACCGTGGCCGCGTTCCCGCGCCACCTGTGCCACAAGGCTTCCGGTCTTTCCTTTGCCGAGAACGAGGATGAGCATGTTTTCACCAGTTGTCAGGGGTCAGAAATCAGTTTTCAGTGAACGTTGATCAGTGAACAGCTTACAGCGAACGATTAACGGCTGCCAGCTGAGAGTCTCGGCCGAGATATTGCATACTCTCTGCCGTCTTGCGAATGCGTGAGAGCGCCGGTGTGCGGATGTCTTTAGCTGATAACTGAGAACTGACCACTGACAACTGTCTTACGGCAGCGGCTTTCGCGCTTCCACGTCGAAGATCGCCGGGTCGGGTTCCTTGAAGAAGGCCGCGTGCAGCGATCGCAAGGCCTCTTCGGCGTCGTCCTCTTCGATCATGAAGCTCATATTGATTTCGCTTGCGCCCTGCGAGATCATCCGTACATTGATGTGGCGAACAGCGTTGAACACCTGCGCCGCAATGCCGCTCTGCCCGCGAATATCCTCGCCAACCATGCAGACCAGTGCCTTGCGCCCTTCGTATTTCACGTCGGCCAGCTTGCTCAGGTCGGCGGCGATAGCCGGCAGGTTGTCGTTCGAATCCACCGTCAACGAAACCGAAACCTCGCTTGTCGAGACCATATCCACCGCGCAGTGATGCTTGTCGAAGACCGTGAATATCTCTTTCATGTAGCCGTGCGACATCAGCATGCGGCTTGCGACAACGTCGATGATGCTTAGCCGCTTCTTCACCGCGATCGACTTGAACGGGCTCTTGCAGTGCGGCGCGAGCGAGATGATGCGCGTGCCCTCGTTCGAAGGGTTGCGACTGTTGAGCACATGAACCGGGATGTTTTTCTTGACCGCAGGCAAGATGGTTGCCGGATGCAGAACCTTCGCGCCGAAGTAGGCCAGCTCCGCCGCCTCCTCAAAGCTGATCACCTTCACGCGCAGCGCATCGGGACAGACGCGCGGATCGGTGGTCATGATGCCGTCAACGTCGGTCCAGATCTCAATGGACTCAGCGGTAAGCGCGCCGCCTACAAGCGCCCCCGTGTAGTCGGAGCCGCCGCGGCCAAGCGTCGTCGTGATGCCTGCCTCGTTGGATGAGATGAACCCACCCATCACCGGCACTTGTCCATAATTGATGAGCGGTTGCAGCTTCTCGTTGGCGCGCTTCTCCAGGATCGCCTCAAGCGGCGCTGCCTTTTGAAACTGCGAATCGGTGATGATGATCTCGCGCGCATCCACGTGCACCGCATTTACCGTGCGCTCGCAGAAGGCCGCTGCCACGATGCGGCTCGAGATGCGCTCACCGTAGCTAACAATTAAATCGCTGATGCGCGGCGTCAGTTCCTGCAGCACCGCAAGCCCACGCAGCATCTCGTCGAGTGAATCAAACTTCTCGTCGATCAGGGTCTGGAGTCGCGCGCCTTCCGCCTGGTTCTTCACTAGCACACATGCGGTGTCGCGGTGGCGTGCGCGCAGGCGCGAGCTGATGGCCAGCGCACCGGTGCGGTCGCCCGAGGCAGCGCACTTGGCCGCGCGCAGCAACTGGTCGGTTACCCGGGCCATGGCGCTCACCACCACCACCGGCCGCTTCCCCAGCGCTACGCGTCCAGCAACGATCTCCGCGGTACGGCCAATGGCAGCCGGATCCTCCACCGACGTGCCGCCAAACTTCATCACTACCACGCTCATGCGAATGTTCCTATGACTCAGGTGCCAGGCTAGCCGAGGATTGCGCTGACGCCGGCGGCGACGGCATCTCCAACCTCGATAGCCTTTTTCCGCTGCAAAGATCCGGATCGGTCAGGCGGCGCCACTTGTTCCAGCTTGCCCAGACTGGCCAGCAGTTCGGCGTTCAGAATGGTGGCGCCGGCCGCGCCGCGCACTGTGTTGTGCGAGAGCACCACAAACTTCCAATCCAGCAGCCCGCATGGGCGCAGGCGGCCAACAGTTGCTGCCATGCCATTCTCGCGATTGCGGTCAAGCCGCGGTTGCGGACGGTCGTTCGCCGCAGTGAAGAAAACCGGTTGCTTCGGTGCGGTGGGCAATCCCTGTCCGGCCAGCGGATTGAACTCCGCCCACGCCTGGAGCAGGTCTTCGCGCGTCGCCTTGCGGCCAAGCTTGTTGCCGAGCTTGATGCTCACGCACTCGGTGTGGCCATCTTCGACCGCGACGCGGTTGCAATGCGCTGTGATGCGCGCGTCAAGCGGCGTCACGGTATGGCCGTCCAGTTTGCCCAGCAGCTTCAGCGTCTCGGCTTCCATCTTCTCTTCTTCGCTGCCGATGTAGGGAACCACGTTGCCGAGAATATCCATCGAGGCCACGCCAGGGTAACCAGCGCCGCTCACCGCCTGCATGGTGGACACAAAGATCTGCTCAATGCCGAAGCGCTCCTCAATCGGCTTCAGTGCCATCACCAGGCCAATGGTCGAGCAGTTGGGATTGGTCACCATGTAGCCACCCGAACTCTTGCGCGACTCCTGCTCTTCAATCAGATGCAGGTGGTCGGCGTTGATCTCAGGAATCACAAGCGGCACATTCGGCGTCATGCGGAAGGCGCTCGAGTTCGATAGCACCGCGCAGCCTGCCTCGGCAAACTTGGGTTCAAGCTCGCGCGCGTATGCCGCGTCCACCGACGCGAAGATCACCTTCGGCGCGCCAAATGGATCCGCTGGGCGAACAGTCATCTGCGCAATGCGCTCAGGCAGAGCGGTGTCGAGCCGCCACTTGGCTGCTTCGCCGTATGTTTTCCCACTTGACCGATCGCTGGCCGCAAGCCAGGCAACCTCAAACCATGGATGGTTTTCAAGCAACTGGATGTAGCGCTGACCGACCATGCCGGTCGCGCCAAGAATGCCGATAGGTATTTTGTTTTTCATGGCCGTTAACCCTCCAGTGTACAGGAGGACGGGCCACCGCTGAAGCCTCATCTCCCGGAGGGAGAAGCAGAGAATAGCCCAGGGTGAAACCCTGGGAAATCATCCCAGAAAGATTTCTCAGCCCCGCAAGGAGCGGCACATTCTACGGGCGTATCGGATTGGCGGAGGAATCGCCGACAACCGTCGTCCACTCGCGAACATACCACCGCTTCACCAGGCCATTCAGCACATAGGGATCGGTCTTCGCGAACTCTTCCACCACTGCAGGCGAGTCGGCTTTGAACAGCAGCAGCGCGCCGTCAACCGGTTTGGCATAAGCGCCACCCAGCACAAGTTCGCCCTTGTCGTGCGATTTCCACGCAGCTCCCAGGTGGCCGCCACGAAACGGCCCGCGCCGTTCCAGAATGTCGTCCACATATTCGTAAAACAGCAGGTAGTGCATAACGGTTCCTCGCTTTGAATGAAGTGCCTGGCTGCCCTTCGTCAGAATCTGGTCTTGAAAGGGCACGACTTCAGTCGTGCCTTAAATGCCCGCTCACGAATGATGGGCTTTAGCCCCTGAGGGATGTTTTTCGGCAATCCGGATGTTTGCCAGAGGCCGTCCTCAAATCCATTGCATTTCCCGGGATCCAGCGTCCTCAGCCCATCGCCGCCAACACAGCGTCGGCAAACTGCGTCGTGCCAGCTGTGCCGCCCACATCGCGAGTCAAAGTCTTGCGTTCGGTGAACACCGCTTCCAGCGCCTTGTGCACGCGATCGGCCGCCGCGCCTTCGTCCAGGTGTCGCAGCATTAGCACCGCCGACTGCAAAAGCGCTGTCGGGTTAGCGATATCCTTGCCGGCAATGTCGGGCGCGGAGCCGTGAACCGCTTCAAAGATGGCGCACTCATGGCCGATGTTTGCGCCAGGGACAAGCCCGAGACCGCCGACCAGCCCGGCGCAGAGATCGCTTACGATATCGCCGTACAGATTCTCCAGCAGCAGCGTGTCGTATTGGTAGGGATTCATCACCAGTTGCATGCAGGTGTTGTCGATGATGTGCTCGCCATAGAAGATCTCAGGAAAGCCTTCGCTCACGGTGCGAGCGCAGCGCAGAAACAGGCCGTCAGACATCTTCATGATGTTGGCTTTGTGAATGGAGTGAATCTTCTTGCGGCCGTGCTTGCGCGCGTAGTCAAACGCGAACTTGGCGATGCGTGTCGAGCCCTTCTCCGTGATCACCTTGATGCTCTCCACCACGCCAGGCACAACCTCGTGCTCCAGGCCCACATACTCGCCCTCAGTGTTCTCGCGAACAATGATCAAGTCGAGGCCAGGCCAGTGCGTAGCCATGCCGGGCAGATTCTTGATCGGACGGAAGTTGGCGAAGAGATCGAACTTCTTGCGCAACGTGACGTTGATGCTCTTGAAGCCGCCGCCGATAGGCGTGGTCACCGGGCCTTTGAGCGCCACTTTGTTGCGTTCGATCGACTCGTAGAGCGCGGTGGGGATGTATTCGCCGAAGATCTCGAAGGCCTCGGCGCCCGCAGCAAAGCGCTCCCACTCAAACTTCACGCCGGTTGCTTCCAGAATGCGGAGGACCGCCTGCGTCACTTCCGGCCCGATGCCGTCGCCGGGAATCAATGTAACTTTGTGTGTCATGTGTGAGCTCCTAGCCTCTAGCTGCTAGCACCGAACGGCTATTTCTTCCCTTTAACCGAGCCATGGCTGCCCAGCAGCCCTTCCAGCTCTTCTTTGAACTCGCGCACGTCCTTGAAGTCCCGATAGACCGAGGCGAAGCGAATGTAGGCAACGGTGTCGATGCCCTTCAGGTGGTGCATGATCAACTCGCCCAACTCGCTGGTGGTGCGCTCGCGCTCGGGCGCTTCAATCAGGTAGGTCTCAGTGGCGTCGACGATCGCCTCCAGCTTGCTGGAAGGAACCGGCCGCTTCTCGCAGGCGCGCAGCAGCCCATTGAGAATCTTCTGCCGGTCGAAGCGCTCGCGCCGCCCGTCTTTCTTCACCACCATGTAGGGGATTTCGTCGATGCGTTCATAGGTGGTAAAGCGCCGGTTACAGCTCTCGCACTCGCGGCGACGGCGAATCGAATCCGCCTCTTTGCTCTCGCGCGAGTCCACCACCCGGTCTTGCCCAAACCCGCAATAAGGACACTTCATGTATGGCTTGATTCTAAATCAGCGCTAGGAATCGCTCGCTTCGGCGCCTAGCCGATAACTTTGGCCAATCCATCCAGAATTCCGCCCCAGCCCTCTTCAGTTTTGGCGGCGTTTGCCTCGGGAACTCCCGCGTGGGTCAACCGCAGCTCGCATCCGATCTTTAAAGGCTCGATCTCGATGCTCACCCGCGTTGAAACCGGCGAGTATTTGGGGACCACAAAAGTGAAGGCCAGACGGCGCGGGCGATGAATCTCGAAGTATTCGCCGAGATGCTCCACTTCCTGGCCACCGCGGCGTTCCACAATAAGAAACCTTCCCGCCGGGATGGCGTTGATCTCAACCTTCGTCATCTCCCCGCCGGGAGTAGCAAACAGGAACTTCCCCGCCTTGGCCGGGTCCAGCCACGCATCGAAGACCGATTCCGGAGAGCATTCAAATCGGCGGGTAACGGTGACGTTGCGAGTGCCCCTCGGTGAGGTAGGGGCCTTGCGAGAAGTCAGTTTGCTGCGTTCCAAAGCCACTTTATTAAGTCCTTAACAGTTCAGCATTACAGCCGAGCATCCAGCGGTTGCAGGCTTCCATCGCACCAGGAAGCTGGTGACGGCCGAGGGAGATTCCGTGCGGCTCATCGCCTCGCCCTCGCCCCTCTTTTGCGCGTACAGTAGAGTTCCCTTGTCGCTGAGCACTGCCAGCAACGGAACACCGCGCTTGACTGGAACCTGGTATTTCTCCGCGATGTCGAGGTTGGTGTCCACGTGACCGACGTTTACATGCACAAGGACAAAGCCCGCATCGAGAATGTGTAGGTTATTTCCGTCGTGAAGATACAGGTCGAGCACCTGGCATTCGCCACACCAGTCGCCCCCAAAATCGAGCAGCACGCGCTTGTGTTTCCGTGCCGCCACTTTCAGTGCTGCCGCAATGTCTGCCTTGGCCTGCGAGGGATCCGGGAACAGCTCCCGGTTCGAGCCTTGGGCCGAAACGGGGGCCAAGGCCAGAACCAAAGCGCAGACCCACATAAACAATAGAGCGTTCTTCCTGAGGGGGATCAAGAGGGGCCTCCACTACACACTTCAGTCTGCCACAAGCATATGTGAGAGTTCCAATCCCGAATAGCCAGGAACGAGACGCCGAACCAACGAATGCGTTTATGCTGAAGTGTGGCCAATCCGAGTGCACTCCGGAAACAGTTGGAATCGGCGTCGTTTCCTGACCTGGAAGCGATGATGGCTGGCTACGCCCGGGCGGCGGCCGACCTGGCCCGGAGCCAGCTCAAGCAAGAGCTCGACTTTACTGCGGAGTCGATTGACTTCCTCGACGACATCCTCGTGCTGGTGAGCGAAAGCCCCGAGATGGATCTCGACTTCGAAGTCCGCCTCTGGGGCAGCTACCTGGGTGAGGTGCTCCGGCGGCGCTATGCCGGCACCTGGGAGATGACCCAGTATCCCGGCGGCGCGGCGGCTGTTCCCGCCATCGAGGTCCGCGGCTCCCGGCTATTTCCACTGATGAAGGTCTACCGGCGCCTCACCATCGGTTCTGAAGAAGACCTGCGCGCCTTCTATGCCATGGTCACCGAACGGCTCGGCAAGCCCGCTCAGGTGAACTAAACGGTCCGTAGGCGCAGCGTTGGTTAGCCACGCGAGTCAGCTTGCGGAACCGGCGTCGAAACGACCGCAAGTCCTGTAGGGACGGCCCCTCCACAACCGCCCGGCACGCCAATGCGCCTTTGTGCGACAATATCGATGGATATGCGCGCCGTTGGAAAGAGGCGCGTGGAGGAACACTTATGGGCGATCTACTTCAGCCGTGGCACCTCGTAGTGCTGGGCGTGGTTGCGTTTCTTTTGTTTGGCGCCAAGCGCCTGCCCGAGTTGGGCAAGGGATTGGGCGAGGGTCTCAAGGGCTTCAAAGAGGGGATCAAAGGCGTTACCGATCCAACTCCCCCTCCGCCCACACAGCAGAATGTGACTCCTCCTCCTGCGCCCCCCGCAGCCCCGACCGAGCAGAAGTAGCTCGGGAATCCGGCTAAAAGCGTCGGATTGGATTGCCTGTTTGAGCCCTGGCTGGGGGTTGATCGCAAGGCCGGTCACCTACCCGCAGACACCTAAATATCAACGGTTGTTCAAGAAAGGCCCGCGCTACGCGGGCCTTTGCTGCGTTTGATCGCAGTTTCATCCGGTCGCAGGCCGCTAAACGCTCAGCAGCACCACAGCCGTCAGTGCCAGCGCAATCCCCGCCACCTGCCGCCGGCTGGGCTTTTCGCGCAGAAAAAGCATCGCCAGCAGGATCGTTCCGCCGGGATACAGCGAGCAGATCATCGCTGCCTCATCAAGCCGCCCCATCCGGCTGGCCAGAATGTAAAAGAGGTTCCCCACCGTATCCAGCAATCCCGCCAGGATTCCAAAGCCCAGATAGCCAGCTCGAATTCCTTTTCCCGCCATCTCGCCGGACCCCTTCGGCAGCCCCTTTCGATAAACGATCAGGAGTACCACAATCAGGCCCGCAACCCCCGCCGCGCGGGCATCCGCCATAATCCAGAAGATGCTCACCGTCCCGGCCATCTTCAGCAGGACCAACTGGCTCCCGAAGCCAACCCCGGCCAGCGCCCCCATCAACAGCGGAGCCCGCGAAGCAGCCTTCCCCACCGCTCCCGAGGCCAACTCGTCGCCGGTCAAGCCCTCATTCGCCGAAGGCGTCCGCGTGATCAGCCATATTGCGCAAAGGCCCATGGCCAGTCCCACTGCTTCCAGCGCTTTCGGCAGCCCCTCATGAATCATCGAGAACAGAACCGGGATCAGCGCTGTAATCAAGCCACAGAGCGCAGCCGTCAGCCCCATGGCGCCCATCGCCAATGCCCGATAGAAGAGAGCGAGGGCGAGCGCGCCTTCAAATCCACCGATTGCCGAATAGAGAAACGGGCTCCAGCCCGGAACGGCAAACCGCATCCCCAGGCAGATGGCCAGCAGCACGATCAGGGTGAAGGAGTGTCCTGCAACAACCACCAGCAGCGCCGGCGCACGGCGCGCGCCCAGGCCACCGACAAAGTCAGACCCTCCCCAGGAAGATGCAGAGAGCAGGCCGAAGCCCGCGGCGGCGCCCGACCCGCTCACAGGCTATTTTGTGTCCTGGGCCGAGGGATAGTAGCCCTTCTTTGAGATCACCTCAAGCCCCGGCCGCGATACCCGCACCTCGATGGGGCGGTACTTGTCGTCGTAGATCGACTCGTGGCTCAAATAGCCCAGTGTGTATTGATTGCGGGCTTCCTCGGCGATCTTGGCGTAGCTCTTTTCAATGCCGTTCAGGCCATTCTCGCTGTCCAGCGTGCCGCCCGTCGCCAGCACATACGAGGCAAGCCGGTTGTCATACATGGTGAAGGGAATATGCAGGCGGCTGATGTAGCCCTCGCCCCAGCGCGCCGCGTCGCCCACCGCCGTGCCGTAAACCGCGATCTTGTTGGTCTGCAGGTAGCGGAGCACCTCTTTGTAGGTGGCCTTGCTGCCGTTCTCCTTGCCGTCGGAGATGACATAGATGATCCTTCGCCGGCCTTTGGGACGCGTCGAAAGTTCCTTCGCCGCCGCAAGTATCGCGTCGTTCAGGGTATGAATCTCCTTCGGAATCGTGATGAATGACCCGTTCCCGGCTGACTGGCCCGGCTGCAAGTTGGGGTCGACGCAGTTGCCGTTTTCGCGGATGCTGCACCCGGCAAACGGGCCGCTGTTCACCGGAACCAGCATCTCGGTCCCCGCGGTCTTGGTCATGGAGAGCACAAAGGGCACGCGCGCGCTTTGCGCACCGGTAAAGCCGGTCCGCTCCTGAGAGCCGTTCGCGTAAGTAAAGATCGCAATCTCGTCGTAGGGGGTGAGCGCGCCCTGGATGGCGTCAAGCGAGTTGTTCACTTTGGCCATCACGTCGGAGGTCAGACTTTGGTCGATCACAAACGAGATCGACAACGGCGCGGGATCCACCGTGAAAAGCTTGAGCGGCTCGCGGGTGTTGTTCTCGTAGACCTGAAAGTCGCGGAAGGTGAGCCCGGCAACCAGGTTGCCTTTGGTGTCCTTCACCGTGACCGGAACTTCGACGAAGTTCACGTTGATCTCGATGTCGTGGTGGAGGGCTGACATGCCCTCGCCCGGCGCAGGTATCTCGGGCGGCGCGGTCTGAACTTCGTCCCTTGCCGGTGGGGGCGGGCTCTGGGCGGCGGGCTCCTGGGCGGTCATCGAGGAGGAACTCGCTCCTGTCTGTTCGGTGCCGGCACCCTTTCCCGGGGTAATCGGCGTGCCGGTAGTACCGGCCAATGGTGCGTGGGCCTGCGGCACTGGCGCGTCGGGGACGGCAGGCTGCTGCTGTGCCCACGCCGAACCGCCTGAGACTGAAATCCCACCGAATACTGCCGCTAATGCAACTGCCGATAACGCGAGCTTCACAGGTATTCTTCCCTCACTGGTACAAACCACGGCACGAATCGAAATATCGTCAATCCGTCGGACATCCACCGCCGAAACGGGCGCGATCAGATCAAAAATGACCACAAAACAGGTTGGACCGGACATTGGCCAACACACAATACTCCAATCGTCAGACTATCAGACGCGCCAAAGCTCCGCAGGTTGCCCGGCACGCGCTTAAACCGCTCCGGTATGCTTTCTTCGAGGTCCGAAAATCGTCCAAATGACCAGAATGCGACTTGGAAGCAGAACTGCCCCCACCTTCATCTTGCTGCCCCTGCTGTCCGTGGCTGCCTGGGGCCAGCTTGCGCCTTCTCCCGATGCGCCTCCCGTGAGCCATGCTCCGGCCCAGGCCCCTGAAGAGGAGTCGGTAGCCACATTCAAGGTCAACGTCAACCTGGTCGACGTCGTCTTCGACGTCAAGGACAAGCAGGGACAGTTGGTGGCGCACCTCACGAAAAATGACTGCACCGTCCTTGAAGACAAAGTCCCGCAGACATGGAAAAACTTTAACGCCGAAAACAACCTGCCTCTTACGCTGGGCATTCTGCTGGACACATCCGGCAGCCAGACCCGCGTGCTGCCTCTCGAGCAGGAGGCCGGCGGCGAATTCCTCCAGGAAGTGCTCCGCCAGAAGGATCAGGCTTTCGCGCTCTCCGTCGATGTGAACGTCGATGTCCTTCAGGACCTCACCAACAGTCCCCGCCTTCTTGCCCGCGCACTGAACAAGGCGGAGATCAACGCCCCGGGCTCCATCGGCCCAGGTCCGGTTCCAACCTCGGGAGATCCACGCGGCACGGTGCTCTACGACGCCATTTATCTCGCCTCCAACGAGAAGATGCGCGAAGAGACCGGGCGCAAGGCGCTCATCTTGCTCACAGACGGGCAGGATGAAGGCAGCCGCCACAAGATCAAAGACGCCATCGCCGCGGCGCAGAAAGCCAACACCGTCATCTACGTCATTCTGATTGCGGACGTCAATGAGGCTTACCTGATGCAGGGCATGGGCTACTACGGCTACTCGGCGATGAAGGAAGTCACCGAGGCCACAGGTGGCCGGGTCATCAACGTGGGCCACAACTCAAAGAAGCTGGAAGAGGCGTTCCAGCAGATTCAGGACGAGTTGCGCACCCAGTATGTAGGCACCTATACCCCGACCAATACCAAGCTCGACGGCACCTTCCGTCATCTTTCGGTGGAGTGCAAGGGCGATGGCATGAAGACACAGGTGCGCAAGGGCTACTACGCCACCGTGGCTGCGGACAATCAATCCAATTAGCGCCGTCGTGTAGCGCCGGTCTCCAGACCGGCTGTCGTGCGGGCGTCCGCGCCCGCACTCCTCGCGGCGCCTGTCCCGTTTTCATACAATCCCAGTCACTCTCCCCGCTGAGCGAGCGTAATCTGGCGCCTTTCATGAGTCTTCCCTAATATCGGCTGTAGCTGAGATTACTTGAGCCCACAAGAAAAGTTTTCCAGGGACCACGGGATCAAGCCAGGAGGATACCGCCATGTTTGCCGATAGCTCCCTCACCGACGGCATTGAGATCAGCCCAAGATTCCGCCGCATGGTGGAGACGCGCATCGAACGCCTCGAGACGGACGCCGTTGCCGACGAGGCCCAGGTTGCCTTGCTGAAAGATGGCGACCACATCAAGCGGCATATGCGCCTGGTGGCCATCCAGCGCGCTGAGGCTCTGCGTATGCGTCTGTTCCTAGATCGCGCGAAGACACGGCTTCCCCGCCCGCTCGTCGCCATTTGACGGTCGCGCTCCGATCTTCGCGCCTCGCCTTGCGCTCCAAAGTTTAGACTCCGCCCTCCACTGGAGAGCGGGGCTAATACCCTGAACCACGCATTCCCTGCAACATTTAACTTCGCCATGATCTGCTTCACCCGCGCGAAGGGCCGCCCTCTCTCCCCCGGAGTTGGCGGCCCTTCGCGTTTTTCCACCAGAAATCCGGCTAGACTGAATCCTGCCACGCATTAGACGCTCTGCACGAGCCTGCCTTGCGGCAGTCGTCCACCGGCGTCGCCGACAGGACAGGAATGAAACGCGCCGTAGGCGCAGTGTTTGTTAGCCCCGCGCTTCAGCGTGGGGAATCGGATACTCAGCAGACCGCCAGTCCCGTAGGGACGGCCCCATTCTTGAAACAGCAGAACGCAGTGGAGAATCCACTTTGCCCGAACTCGACTATTTCGTCGCGGACGTCTTCAGCAGTACCGCTCTCAAGGGCAACCCGCTCGCGGTGGTCATGAATACAATCGGTCTCACTACCGATCAGATGCAGGCCATCGCCCGCGAATTCAACCTCTCTGAGACCACCTTCGTCGAGCGTCGTGCGCCCGATGTCGAACGCGCCGAAGGAATCCGCGTCCGCATCTTCACCACCCAGGAAGAACTCAACTTCGCCGGCCATCCCACGCTGGGAACCGCCAGCGTGCTCAAACTCTCTGCTCCCTCCGCACTCGTGGGCGACACCATCACACTGCGCCTTAACGTGGGCCCCGTCCCGGTGAAGTTCGCGGGCGATGGGCGCCTCTTTGGCGAAATGACTCAGCCGGACCCCAAATTCGGCGAAACGCTCAATCCAGCGGAGGTTGCCGAGCTAACCGGCCTTGACGTCGCCGGCTTTGACCCAGCCCTTCCGCCGCAGATCGTCTCGACCGGGACCGCCTTCGCCATCGTCGCTCTTTCCTCGGCTGCTTCGCTCGCCGATCTCAGTGTTCGCCACAACGAAGCCACGAATTGGCTGCGCGAGCGCGGTGCGCGCTGGTTCTACGTGCTTGGGCCAACGGGCACGACGGAGCCCGACTACCGCGCGCGAATGCAGTTCTACGCAGGCGAGGATCCTGCCACTGGCTCAGCAGCGGGATGCGCCATCGCTTACCTCGTTCAACACGGCGCGGTGGCTCCGGGCAGGCGCATTCACCTGCGTCAGGGTATTGAGATCGCGCGCCCCAGCGACTTGTTTCTCTCGGCCGAAATGCTTTTGTCGCGCGTAACCGATGTGCGCGTCGCGGGCAGCACTGTTCTTGTTGCAAAAGGACAGCTTTTCCTGCCTTGATGCACAAAGTTTCAACAGGAATTCATCAACGCAAGTAACGGTTATGGTTCACCCTAGCCAATTCCTGCCTGTTACAAGCGGATTTTCACGCCGAACTTCGCCTGCTATTCTCTCTTTTCAATGCCGTCTGTGACCTGTACTCTCGGCTTTCATTGAAGCAAATTAACCGGCCCCAAAGCTGGTCTTACCCCAGGCAAAAACCCACAAAGTATCGTGAGCGATTCTAGCCTTCCGGGTATCAATGTCCGGATGCCGCTGTGCGGAAAGGGCGCGCCCCTCGCGGGGAATTGCCCTTGACCTGAGCGGTTCACTCGGCGTGTGTTACACCGGGAAGCGAAGATCGTTCCCGCCATTTACCGACCCTGGCTTCTGCCTCCGTCAGCCTGCCATCTGAGTGGGCACAGGAGAGCTTTTGCCCAGAGGCCGGATGAACCAATTGAATTCGAAGGAGTACGACCCAGACATGCGGCCAAAGAAGATCATTCTCTGCGTAGACGACAACGAATTGGAGCTTTCGGTGCTCAAGTTCATGCTTTCCACCAATGGATACCGGGTACTTTCCGCCACCACCGGCCAGGAGGCGGTAGCCCTCTTTTCCGAAACCCAGGTTGACCTCGTCCTCGCCGACTTCGCGATGCCGCAGATGAATGGAAGCCAACTTGTAGAGCGGTTGAAGCAAATTGCTTCGCATGTCCCGATGATCCTGCTCGGAGATCCGCAGAAGATGGAGGCCGAGCTTCATCGCGCCGATGCCATGTTGGCCAAGAAGACCTGCTCGCCGCAAGAGTTGCTCGAGCGCATCAAGGTCATGAGCGCCCGCAAACGCGGACCGCGCAAGGGCTCGGTGCGCTCCCATGCGGGGATGGAACTGGCCCAGGCCTCATAATCGAGGCCTCATTCCTCAGGACTTATTGTTCGGTCTCTGTTCCCGAATCTATGTCCTCAAGCTTCGAGCACAGCGTTGCTTTAAGGGGCGCTGTGCCGTGCGCGCCCTTGAATTCCGGCGTTTTCTGGCGTCCGGCTCCGCCCTTTACCAGTGCCGCCCCTTCATCGGTCCTGCTGTTCTCTTTGGTGAAGTACGCTCGCGCTTGACGAGACTACCAGCAACTGTTCATACTCGCCACTTGTGCCCGGTCCGGCGCTGTTCCTGTTGCGCCAGCGGGGGTTGGTTCATATGGATCTCATCGTTCTTCGTTTTCTGTTTGTTGCTCTCCTGGCTGGCGTCTGCTACTTTCTTCGTCCCTTCGGGCTCAACGAGTGGATCAGTGCTGGTGGGGGCGCTGCTGCCGCCGCCGGCGTCATCATCGTCGAAATTCGTGTGCGGGCTCTTACCCTGCGACGCCTGATTGGCGCAGTCGCAGGCAGCGTGCTGGGCATCTTTGGCGCAGCGCTCTTTTGCCTCGTCCTGCGCAGTGCTCCGCTTCCCGGTGGGACTTCGGCTGTCCTGCAGATCTTTGTCCTGCTACTCATGACCTACGTGGGACTCCTGGTCGGCGCCAGCAAAGGAGACCTGCTCAACCCTGCGGCCCTGGGCACCATCTTCACCGGCGACAAGCCCACGCGGCGCAGCGCCAAGGTGCTGGATACCAGCGTGATCATCGATGGTCGCATCGCCGATATTGCCGAGGCCGGCTTTATTGACGGCACCATGGTGGTCCCCGAGTTCGTTCTCAGGGAACTCCAGGTCGTGGCCGACTCCACTGACAGCTCGAAACGCCAGCGCGGCCGCCGCGGCCTCGACATGCTGCAGCGCATGCAGTCCAATACGCGCGTCATGGTGCAGATCGTCCCCGACGACTTCCCCTCCATCCGCGAAGTGGACCTGAAGCTGCTGGAACTGGCCAAAAAGTGGGAAGCCAAGGTGGTGACCAACGACTTCAACCTGAACAAGGTGGCCCATCTGCACCACGTTGAAGTGCTCAACATCAACGACCTGGCCAATGCTCTCAAGCCCGTGGTCCTGCCCGGCGAGCACATGACCGTCCTTATCCTCAAGGAGGGAAAAGAGTACAACCAGGGCGTCGGCTACCTCGATGACGGAACCATGGTGGTGGTTGACCATGCCCGCAAACTCATCGGCAAGCCGGTCGAGATCTCGGTCACCAGCGTGCTTCAAACTGCCAGCGGCAAAATGATCTTCGGCAAGCTGGACGATGGTACCAAAAATGGTGACTCGCCCCGCCCCGGTCCTTTGGAGATGGCGCGGTAGCCTTGCGTTGAGCGCATTCGATTGGCGTTCTGTATCGAGACCTCACGGCCACTCTTTCGCTCCATCTCAAGCCTGACGTCCGTTGGCGAATTCCCATTCCTTGGTTTGACGGAACGGTCCAGCGGTTTTACCTTCATACCAGCACCGGGCCTTCGCCCCGATCAGACTCCTCGATTCCAGTTGGCTTCCCGCTGCGAGCAAGAGTCCGGCAGTCCCCGGGTTTCCGTTTTCTGTCCCTCGAACTCCGTGTCCAAGGATGAATGGACCATGAACACTAAGGTGTTTGGCTTCGTCGTTGCAACGACCGTCATCCTTGGCCCCATTGCGGCTCCCAGAACTCATGCTCAGGGATTTGGAATGTTGGGAAAGAAAGCAGTGACCATAAATCGCCTGCTGCCTCCCACGGTGAACCTGCAAGGCAAGAGAATCCGCATTGAGGCCGCTGCCGACGCCGTCAAAAACAGTGGGGACGAACTTCAAGCGCTTCTCAAAACAAAGCTCACGGTAATGATTCAAAAGGATCCGCGGTTCATCCTGAACGATTCCAACCCGCAAACAATCCTCAAATTCTCCGTCACCAACTACTACACCGAAAAGTGGACCGAAAAGGCTCTGGGCAAAGCCAGTCGCGATGCCTTCCGGGGAAAGATCGAAGTCGCCTACCAGGCCATCGACGTCGCTACCCATACCGCCCTCGATTCTGAAAACCTGGTGGAGACCGCCGGCTTCCAGCCCACCACGCTGCCCTTTGCCGATGTCTTCAATCGTAGCTCCAAGAATCTTGAGGCTGAAGGCAGCGAGAACGGGTGCCGCGATCAATTGGTAACGGAGATCGTCGAAGACATGGGCAAGCGAATTGCTCCCGCCGACGAACCATTTGAAGCTCAGCTCCCCGGCAAAAAGCTGGAGCCCCTGTCCGATCTCGCGCTCACTCATCGTTGGGGCGCACTGGAAGAAGGCGCCGAGAAGATGGACAAATTTCCCAAGCCGGAAGACGACTCCTACCGCGAGTACCTGATTGCGGTTGCCAAGGAGGCGCAGGCCTACGACCTTACCCGCGAGTTCAACGACAGCACCTCTGGCAAGCGCTCCGACATTTCGCCCAAGGATGCGGAAGACGACTTCCAGCGCGCGCAGAAGCTGCTCGATGAAGCTGGCGCCATTTACAAAGAGATCATCGGGGAGAACCCGAAGGAAAAGGAGTTTCGCCCCGGCGACGCGCGCACCGAAGAGGCCATCGCCATCTACGCCAAGATCCAGCGCTATCGCGACGAAAACGCCAAGGCCCTCGCGGCAACCGGAGCCGCCTCCGGTAAAGCCGCAGCAAAGACCCCCGGTGCCATTCAATCGCCGTTGGATCAGGTGCTGAGTTTCTGCTCCAGTGGTGTCGACGACGACAGCATCAAGGACTATATCCGTTCCGCCGACTTCCTGCAGGCCGCTCGCGCTACCAGGTACAAGTTCAATTTCACTGAAGATCCCGTGAAGCTCAGCCAGGCCTGCAAAGCGAATGGCGGAATCTATGGCCGCATGATCCGCCAGCGGCTAAGTGGTGGGTCGTCTGGCGGGTCCGGCGCGCCCGCCAAAGCGCCTGCGGGAAACAGCAAGTGAGAGCCCGTTGCTCGATTGCCCTGCTCCTGTTCGGTGCGGTTGTCGTCAGTGCGGTTCCGCCAGCCGCGCCTGCCCAAAGCGACAGTTGCAACGGGGCACTGAGCGCGCTCAATCGCGTTAAAGAAGAGATCACGCCGAGGCTTTCTGCCGATACCCCGGCAGGAAAATCGAAACTGCTGGTCATGGCTTCGACTCTCGAGCGGGGCACGCGCGTTTGCAGAGACTTTGGTGAGCTCTGGTACTACCGCATGGCCGTTGCGCACCGCCTGGGCATGGAAAGAGACGCGACCTATGCCAAGACCAAGGTCGACGACCTGGGCTACACCGCAGCGTTCGATCCCTTCTCGCTGCCGCCCTCCGCAGCACCCCCGTCTACGCCCGAGCTGCAAGCCTCCGGCCAAACGAACGGCTCGGCGCCCAGCTCCACGCCAGGCCCAACCCCCGGCAAGGTCCGCCAGAAGTGGGCTCTCGTCGTGGGCATCGATTCCTTCACCGACAAGCGGATCCCCTCGCTCCACTACTCCGTCAAGGACTCATCGGACTTCGTCGACTTTCTCAAAGACCCGAAGGGCGGGCAGTTCGACCCGAGCCACATCATCCACCTTGCCAACGACAAGGCCACGCTTGAGGGCATTCGCGAAGGCCTGGGGAGATTGCGCGTCAACGCCCAGCCTGACGACTTGGTTGTGGTCTACCTATCGAGCCACGGCTCGCCGCGCGAAGACGATCCCAACGGCGTGAGCTACGTGGTCGTCCACGATACCAACCTCGACGACGCAGCCACTCTTTATGCGACCTCACTGCAGATGATCGATCTCGTGCAGCAGATCAATCGCGAGGTCAAGGCCCGCCGCGTGGTTTTGGTTTTGGATACATGCTTCAGCGGCGACGCGCTCACCAGCCTTGAGACAGGAGCGGGCGGAACAGCTTCGCGTGGCTTCTCCGCGCCGATCCCGCAAGACAAGGCCGCCGGGTCCCCGGGTCCGCCGGCCTTCAGCGCGGCCTTCCAGAATTTGACCATCGGCTACGGGCGCGCGGTAATCACGGCCAGCCGCGCCAGCCAGGAATCCTGGGAGAGCGCGAAGCTCCAGAACGGCTACTTCACCCACTATCTGCTCGACGCTCTGCGCCGGAGCCACGGAGCCGAGCGGCTCGATCAACTCTTCCCGCAAGTTCGTTCGCTGGTTTCTACTCACGTGAAAGCCGAAGTTGGCGCAAGCCAGGACCCGAGCTACGAGTTCAGCGAAGGCGCGGACGCGATCATCCTCGGTGCTGCATCCTCGATGTAAGGCACCGGCAGCGCTCGGCCCGCCAGTCTTCCCCCGGTGTCCTGAACTCGCTAAACAACAGAGCTGTCATCCTGAGCTAAGTCCCGGCGCGCCGGGACGCAGTCGAAGGATCTGCGGTTGCACTTCGGAAACTACGCTCTAAGTCTTCGACCCCGGGCACTTCTCAAATGGATTTCCTACCGCGCCGCGGCCATCTCCGTCAGCCGCCGCCTCACTTCAGGCCACTCCTCCGCAACGATCGAGTATCGTGCCGAGTCGCGAGCGATAAAGTCGCTCGCCATGCGGTGGGAACGCAGAATCCCTTCAAACTTGCATCCAATCCGCTCCATCGCTGCCCGTGACTGCACGTTTCGCGAGTCGGTGTGCAGACACACCCTCATCATCTTCCATGCCTCGAACGCATGGGTCAGCATCATCAGCTTCGCTTCCGTGTTTGCAGGCGTGCGAATAGCCGAGCTCGTCAGCCACGTGTAGCCAATCTCGCAGACGTCGGGGTTCGGGTTGCCATGGCGCGAATGGCCCGCAGGCCAATTCCAGTGCTCCATGTCGAAGTAGCGCGTAGACCCGATGACAACGCCGTCCTCTAATCGAACCGTCGCAAAAGCCAGGCCCGTGCCGGCATCGCGCACGGCCATCGCCGTCTCCACGTAGGTCTGCATCGCTTGCCGCGTCTGCGGCACAACCGTCCACTTATAAAGCGAAGGGTCGGCGTTTGCCGCAGCCACCAGCCCGTCCACATGACGCAGCCCAATCGGCTCCAGACGAACGTGACTGCCGATCAATACTGGGATATTTCTGGGTGGGATCTCGGATGGCATAGCAGTCAATCTTACGAACCTCTCCACAGAATGCTTTGTAAAAGGGCACGACTTCAGTCGTGCCGATATGGCCAATAAAATGACTGGGCTTTAGCCCCTGCAAATCTTCGGAATGCGAAATACCCGATTGCCCCGAGACTCGCTACCCATGGTCTTCGTGGGGGGGACGGAAGGGGTCTTACAGCAAATCGTCTACTCGTAGCAACGCCAGACCTCTTCGAGATCGAGGACGAATCCATCGACAGGTCCAGAGCCGGCAACGGTGTGGCCAGATTCAACGCGCGTCTCGCTTCCCTTGGCATAGTTGTGAACCTGCTTCGCATCCGGATCAATCAACCATCCTACCTCGACGCCGTTCGCGATCCATGCTTCCATCTTCGTGGCAACCTCGCTCAGCCGGTCGCTCTCCGAGCGCAGTTCGACAACGAAGGCTGGAGTAAGCCGCGGGAAGCGAGCGAGATCCTTGCGCCTAAGGCCCTGCAACTGCGTCGCCGTCACATACGCGGCATCGGGGTTGAGCATGGACCCATCTGGAAGAAAGAAGCCGCCGCTGGAATCGAAGACTCTGCCTCGCCTGTGCTGAATCCACCAATTGCCCAGTTGCCGGCTGATCTCGTTGTTGCTGCTGCTAGTCATCCCGCCTGCGGGTGCGTTCACGATAATCGTCCCTTCCTTGCTCCGCTCCAGCGAACCGAGCTTGGTTTGCTCGCACATATGCTCAAACTCCTCATCGGTGAGCGGAGGAGTGAGCACAATGCTGCGCGGGGGAAGGGCCGGGATTTCAAGATACGTATTCATGTGGCCTGGCACCAGTTCGTAGATCTATTCTGGCACAATTCAGTACTTCTGAATCTTCGGATCAATCTCATCGGCCCACGCCAGGATGCCGCCCGCCAGGTTCACTACCTGCGTGTAGCCCTGCTGCTTGAGCAACTCAGCGATCCGTTGGCTGCGCGCGCCTGAGCGGCACTGCACCACAATCTCCTTGTCGCGCGGAATCTCCGCCAGCCGGTTGGGCACATCATTCTGCGGAATCAGCGTTCCGCCGATCTGCGCAATCTTGTACTCGTAGGGCTCGCGCACGTCGAGCAGGAACAGATCGTCGCCTCTATCGATACGGCTCTTGTACTCTTTCACCGAAAGCTGGGGAATGCCATTCTTCATGTTTTTGTCCTGGGGTGTTTCAGGCATGATGCCGCAGAACTGTTCGTAGTCGATCAGCTTTGTGACAGTGGGGTGAGTGCCGCACACCGGGCACTCCGGATTCTTGCGCAGCTTCAGCTCGCGGAAGCGCATGCTGAGCGCGTCCACCAGCAACAAACGCCCGATCAGCGGTTCGCCCTTGCCGAGAATTAGCTTGATCACTTCAGTTGCTTGAATCACGCCGACCAGCCCCGGCAGAATCCCCAGTACGCCACCCTCTGCGCAGCTAGGAACCAGCCCCGGCGGCGGCGGCTCGGGATAGAGGCAGCGGTAGCATGGGCCTGTCTCAGTCGCGAACACGCTGGCCTGCCCCTCGAACCGGAAGATCGACCCGTAGGCGTTGGGCTTGTTCAGCAGCACGCAGGCATCGTTCACCAGGTAGCGCGTGGGAAAGTTGTCCGTCCCATCGGCCACGATGTCGTAGTCCTTGATGATCTCAAGTGCATTCGCACTCGACAGCATCGTCTCGTGCTTCACGATATGGATGGCCGGGTTCAGCGCCTTCAGCTTCTCTTCTGCGGAATCAATCTTTTTCCGGCCAATGTCCTTGGTCGAGTGGATGATCTGGCGCTGCAGATTCGACGCGTCCACCACGTCGAAATCCACAAGTCCGAGTGTCCCGATGCCTGCCGCGGTCAGATAAAGCGCAAGAGGCGAGCCGAGCCCGCCGGTTCCCACGCAAAGCACGCGGGCAGCCTTCAGCTTCTGCTGGCCCTCCATGCCCACTTCGGGCAAAATCAGGTGGCGGGAGTAGCGGGAAAGATCGTCGGTAGTCAGTTCAGGCAACACGGGGGGTACAGTCGCTGTCGGCATGGTGTTCATTCAAGATGTTGCATTTCAGGATTTTGGTTCACAAAATGAGATCGGCAGCCAAAAATGCGGAGTCTGTTGCCCGCAACCTGCAGTGCGGAAGGCCAACCGTGATCTGTTTGTCTTTAACAGGGTAACAAAGATGGGTTTGCCGGGTGTTGGAGTCCGGACGAGGGCAGGCTCAGGCCCGCAGTTCAATTGCGCGCCCGCTCCGGGTGTGCGAGATTGGAGTGGACGGCTGGGGCCGCTGATCTCGACTTCATACCTGACCGCGAACGGAAGACACAATGGCACGTAAATCCCGCAATCCTAATTTTGATCAAACGCTTGAGATTCTTCGCACCCATGGATTTGAGGTGTCGGCTTTTGCCGGCGTCACGGGTGGCATGCTGGTGGCCAAGCACGGCGCCGCCGCGATTCTGGTCCCCGCCAGGCAAGTCCTGCCCAAAGACAGCCCCGCAGCTTACTTCGAGCGTCCTGGCGCATTTATCGGCGGGGAAGTAGCCCGCCTCGTCGATCGCGGCTACCAGAAGTTCATTGCCACGCAGCACTTCCAGCTTCCGGCCACGGCTCCAGTACTTGAGGCTATCCACCTCTTTGGCGAGGAGCTCAACCAGCTGATCGGCGGCATCAGCCTCTACAACGAAGGCCTCGGCACCACCAGCGACCTTTATCAGTACGATCGCCTCAAGGGCAGGGAAGCTCCTCAGGCATCGGAGCCTACCCCATGGGCGCTTACGCAAGGCCATTGATTCTTGACGCCGATTGCACCCAGCGCCTAGTGTCGCCGTGCCCGCTCCCGCTGCAACTCGCGATAAAGATCGCTCTTTGACTGGCCGAGTTCGCGCGCCAGCCGCTTGAGTGCCTGGTTTTCGTCCAGTGGCGCATCGGCCGGCGCTTCAGCCTGAATACGCGCAATCCGAGCCGAGATCTTCTCGTTCGACGCCGCCTGCGACCCTGCCTGCCCTTCTGTCCGAGGCAGCGCCTCCACCAGCAGCACAATCTCACCCCGCACCCGGTCGCGACTGGTCAGCTCTTGCCTGACTTCGGCCACAGTTCCCCTCACAAACTCCTCGTGAATCTTCGTAAGTTCGCGAGCCACCACCACCCTTAGCCCCGCGCCCCACACAGCCTCGAGGCCGCCCAGCGTCTCCAGAATCCGATGCGGCGCCTCATAAACTACTAGCGTCCTTGCCCCACCCGACCGCGCAGCTTCCGCAGCCAGGTCTTCGAGCCGCGTCCGCCGCGCTCCAGCCTTCTCCGGCAAGAATCCGATGAAGTGAAACTCGCTTGTCGACAGGCCCGAAGCAACCAGTCCGCTGAGCGCTGCGTTAGCCCCAGGGATAGGGATCACATCAACTCCAGCGGCGATTGCCTCCGCCGCCAGCCGCGCACCGGGGTCGCTTATCCCCGGCATGCCCGCATCGCTCACAACAGCGATTCGCCCGCCGGCCTTGATGGCCCCAATCAGCTCTGCCGCGCGCTCCCGCTCGTTGTGCTCGTGGCAACTGATCGTCGGCGTCGCGATCTCGAAGTGGTTCAGCAGCTTCTGAGTCTGCCGCGTGTCTTCGCAGGCAATGCGGTCCGCCCGTCGCAGCACATCCAGCGCGCGCAGCGTTATGTCGCCAAGATTTCCAATCGGGGTTGCAACCAGGTAGAGACCCGGAGCCAATTGCGCTGGGGAGTCTTCGTTGCGGTCGGCGTCGCTCATTGGCGGCTATTCTTCAGAGTCCCGGCGTTCAATGCGCCGTTGCTCGGCGAGCAGCGACATCGAGCTCATCAGGTTCTGCACGCTTACTACACCCACCACGCGCCCCTCTTCGGTCACCGGAATAAGCGCCAGTCCATGACCAGCGGTCAGCCGCCGAATCGTGGTGCCTAGCGTATCTTCAGGCCCAGCCACCTGAAAGCCCTTCGACATTACGGCCTGCACATATCCGTTGCCGTCGTTGCGCAGCGCATCCAGAATTCGCTGACGCGATACAATGCCTACCAGTTCCGCTCCGCGCACCACCGGAAAGTCCTCTTGCAGCGAGTGAACACAGCGCACCAGCGCGTCGGCCAGAGTGTCTGAGGGGCGCAGCGTCGCAAAGTCGGTCAGCATCACCTCGCGCATTCTCACCGTGTCAACCACCGTCTGAAAGAAGACGCCCTGGTCTTCAACCTGCGCGCCGATCATGATGAAAAAGCCGGCAAAGAACAGCCATGGATTGCGCAGCATCATGCCGCCAAGCATGGCGACAAGCGCCAGCGCCTGGCCAAGCCCTGCCGCAATCCGGCCCGACGGCGCAAACCCATTCTTGCGCGCAAAACTGCCGCGGATCAGCCTGCCAAAATCCAGCGGATAGGCGGGGAGCAGATGCATGATGGCCATGCCAAACTGCAGCCACACCATGCTGCGAATAAGATTGGCTGGCGTGATAAAAGGCGGGCTGAACAGATCCACGTTTCCGCCCGCCCCAAGAAACGTGAGCGCAAGGATCAGGCCCGTAATCCCGTTCGCGATCGGTCCGGCGAAGGCCATCGCAAACTGCCCCACCCCCTGGTTCGCATTTTCCTGGCTCTCGGGATTCGCATACGCAAACAGCCCGCCAATCGGAATCAGCAGCACCGCGCGCAGCTTCAGCCCGAGCCAGGCAGCGGTCACCAGGCGAGCCGCCTCGCGCACAAACACGGCGACCACCAGCAGCATGAACAGCCCCAGCCCGCGCCCCATGCCTTCGCTCGCGCTGAAGCCCATGCACACAAACGCCAACAGAGGGAAAAAGGCGTGTACGCGCAGCTCGACGCCCATCCAACGACCCAGCGGAATTGACCAGCCACGCATACCAAGATTGTAGTGTGTGCGGGCACGATATGCTGAACTGCGATGCGCATCATTGGCGGAACCCTGAGATCGAGAAGGCTTGAGGCGCCGGCGGGCCTGGCAACAAGGCCCACCAGCGACCGTCTCCGCGAGACCCTCTTCAACGTACTCGCCCCGCGCATTCGGGACGCGCGCTTTCTCGACCTCTTTGCCGGATCAGGCGCCGTCGGCCTTGAGGCGCACAGCCGCGGCGCTGCACGGGTTGACTTTGTTGAGCGCGCCGCTCCCGCTTTGGCAGTCCTCCACAAGAACCTGGCCAATCTCGGAATCTCATCCGGCGTCTCCGTCCATGCCTGGAGCGTGGAGCCCATCCTGCGGCGCATCCGCATCGATGCACCGTTCGACCTGGTCTTCCTAGATCCCCCCTACGATGCGGCCAATGCCTATGAGGCGACGCTCGGGCTGCTGGGAGGCGCGCTCTCCGGCCTGCTCGCGCCCGGAGCGCTGGTGATCGCCGAGCACCGCAAGAAGGAAAAGCTCGCTGATCGATATGGATCCCTCAATCGAACCCGGCTCCTCGAACAGGGAGACGCAGCGTTGAGCTTTTATGCTACTGCGCCGCCGTCATCTATCTGAATTCGCTCTCCTCAACCCACCGGCTCGAGATGGGCGGTGAAGTGGCGGAGGAAAGGCGCTTCGTAGGTCAGCCGCAGGCCTTTAATCTTGTTCCGTCGAGCGAAGACGCTGAGGATGATTTCGACGACATAGTCGATGTGGCTCTGGGTGTAGACGCGGCGGGGGATGGCCAGGCGCACCAGTTCCATCTTGGCGGCAGCGGCGAACATCAGGCTCCCGATCTCCACTGAGCGGATGCCGCCTTCGAGATACAGTTCGGCAGCGAGGGCGACGCCGGGGAATTGTTCCTGCGGAATGTGCGGCAGGAAGGCTTTGGCGTCGAGATAGATGGCGTGACCGCCTGGAGGCTGCACGATCGGGACTCCCTGTTCGGCGATCTTGTTGCCGAGATAGGCTGTCGAGGCTATCCGGTAGCGCAGGTAGTCTTCGTGGAGCGATTCCTGGAGGCCGACGGCTATTGCTTCCAGGTCGCGGCCAGCGAGTCCGCCATACGTGGGGTAACCCTCAGTCAGGATGAGGAGATCTTTTTCCTGGCGGGCGAGGATGTCGTCGTTGGTGCAGAGGAAGCCGCCGATGTTGGCCATGCCGTCTTTCTTGGCAGACATGGTGCAGCCATCGCCGAGAGCGAACATCTCCTGGGCAATTTCCTTTGGAGTTTTGGAGGCGAACTCGGGCTCTCTCTGCTTGATGAACCATGCGTTCTCGGCGAAGCGGCAGGCGTCGAAGTAGAAGGGGATGGAGTGCTTGTGGCAGAGAGCTGACACGGCCCGCGCGTTGGCCATGGAGACGGGCTGCCCGCCGCCTGAGTTGTTGGTGACTGTGAGCATGACAAGGGGGATCTTTTCGCTGCCCACGCGGGCGATCAGCGCGTCGAGGGCAGCGACGTCCATGTTGCCTTTGAAGGGAAGAATGGTGGAGGGCTCGCGGCCTTCGGGCATCAGCAGGTCGACTGCTTCGGCTCCGGCGGCTTCAACGTTGGCGCGCGTGGTGTCGAAATGTGTGTTGTTGGGGACAACGTCGCCGGGCTTGCACATGACGTGGAAGAGGATGCGCTCGGCGGCGCGGCCCTGGTGGGTCGGAATCACATGTCGGTAGCCGGTGATGTCCTGCACGGAGTCGCGAAAGCGGTCGAAGCTGCGGCTGCCGGCATAGGACTCGTCGCCCTCCATGATCGCGGCCCACTGGTGCGTGGACATGGCTCCGGTCCCGGAATCGGTGAGCAGGTCGATGAGGACGTCATCGGCGTGGAGCAGAAAGAGATTGTGGTGCGCGGCGCGGAGAAGGTGTTCGCGTTGCTCGCGGGTGGTCCAGCGAATGGGTTCTACGCTCTTGATGCGGAATGGCTCGATGATGGTCTTTGTCGACACGGAATAACTCCTGACGGGCGGTGCGATCCGGCGTGCAGTAAGCGCGGGCTGGTAAAAGCGGCGGATACCTATTGTCTCAAGCATAGGCGGGATTTGTCTCACGCAGTGGCGCGCTGGCTCAAGGTCGTGGGCAAGGAGAGAATTACAAATCGGCGTGGATCAAACATCGGGCAACACGCTACCCTTCTTGTTGCGGAGGCGCGGGGTCAGAGAAGGATCTGGCCAGGCCATCCGCGCGGAACATCCGCGCACAGAACATCCGCGTATTGTCCGAAACAGACAGCGAGTCGCGAGGGAGACGGATTGAAAGCATTGACACTTGCAGCAACCACAGCACTCGGTGCTGCCCTGTGCAGCCTGGCGGTTACGGCGCAAACGCAGTTGCACCTGATGCCTCAACCGCAACAGGTTTCCCTGGAATCCGGGTCGCTGGCGCTGGATTCGACGTTCGTGGTTGATGTCCCAGGGAAGACGAGCGTGCGCCTCACAGCAGCCATCGATCGCGCTGTCCGCCGCATCGAGATGGAGTCGGGGCTGCGCCACGCCGGGCCCGGTGTCGCCGCGAAGACCAGGCTGGTGGTGCGGGCGGAACACCCCGCTCCATCGATACAAGCTCTGGACGATGACGAGAGCTACTATCTGCATGTGACCGCGGCGGGCGTGGAGATCGATGCGGCTACCGAGCTGGGCGCGATGCATGGGCTGGAGACCCTGATCCAACTGGTGCAGCCGGGCAGCAACGGGTACTTCATTCCCGCGGTCACCATTCACGATGCACCAAGGTTCCGGTGGCGTGGACTGATGATCGACTGCGGCCGGCACTTCGAGCCGATGGCGGTCATCAAGCGCAACCTCGATGGCATGGCAGCCATGAAGCTTAATGTTTTCCACTGGCACCTGACCGAGGACCAGGGATTTCGCATAGAAAGCCGCGTGTTTCCCAGGCTGACCGGCAAAGGTTCAGACGGCGATTTCTACTCGCAGCAGGACGCAAAGGAGATTGTGGCCTACGCCCGCGCACGCGGCATTCGGGTGGTGCCCGAGTTCGAGATGCCCGGACACAGCACGGCGTGGCTGTTCGCGTATCCTTCCTTGAATAGCGGGTCGGGGGCCAGCGGATCGACGCCAGAGGGAATCCGCCGCGAGTTCAACATCAGCACCTACGCGATCGATCCCACGCGCGAAGCGACCTATGCGTTCATCCGGCGGTTTCTTACGGAGATGGCCGGGATCTTTCCCGATGCCTACGTTCATATCGGCGGAGACGAAACGCCGGCTCCCGACTGGAAGACCAACCCCCGCATCCTCGCCTTCATGAAAGCGCACCAAGTGAAGGACAACGAAGCGTTGCAGGCTTACTTCAATACGCGCGTGCTCAGGATCGTTAAGGGTCTGCACAAGCACATGATGGGCTGGGACGAGGTGCTCACGCCGGGGCTCCCCAAAGATGTGGTCGTGCAGTCGTGGCGCGGAGAGGCGTCGCTGGCCAAGGGAGCGAAGCTCGGCTATGAAGGAGTGCTCTCCGCTCCCTACTACCTTGACGGCATGAAACCGGCAGAGACGCATTACCTGGCCGATCCGCTGCCTGCTACCTCGGACTTGAGCGCGGACGAACGCAAGCGGATTCTCGGTGGAGAGGTCTGCATGTGGGGCGAGCATATCCAGCCGCGGACGATTGACTCGCGCATCTGGCCACGAACGGCGGCGATTGCCGAGCGTTTCTGGTCCCCTGAAAATGTGCGCGACGTGGACGACATGTACCGGCGTCTGGAGTTCGCTTCGATTGAGCTGGAGGGGCTGGGGCTGACACATCTTCAGTTCGGCGACGCTGGACTGCGGGAACTGGCGGGCACTGAAAAGATCGATGCTCTGCGCACCGTGGCATCCGTGCTGGAGCCGGTGAGCTTCGGCGAGCGTGCCCACTTGCAGCGCACCGATCAACTGACGGCGCTGGATAGCTTTGTGGATGCGGTGCGGCCTGACCCGCCGTCGCGCCATTGGTTTGAGGCGGCGGTGCAGCGGTTGACGGCTGACCCGTCAGGCGATGCCGCGGATCGGACGGCGTTGGCGGCGTGGTTTGGGAAGCTGCGGGACGCGGTTCCGGAGGCAAGGAAGCAGATGGACACCTCGCCGCGGCTCAAGGAAGTGACGGCGCGGGCGGATCAGTTGGCGCAACTGGCGGCAATGGGCCAGGAGGCGCTTCAGTACCTGGGCACGGGCGAAAAAGTGCCGGCGGATTGGAAGGACAAACAGGCGGCCGCGATGGAGGAGATGAAGAAGCCGAGCGCGCTGGTGCGGTTTACGATCTTGCCGGGGATGGCCAACTTGGTAAGAGCAGTGCCAAATTAACCGGCTGGCCCCGGAAACGCTTGCGCTCCGATGAAAGAGGCCGTTTGTCCTATTTATAACAACCTCTGTTATGTGCTCGCCCCCAATCACCTGAAAAAGCACCTGAAAAATCCGCCGTTTTTGATCGAAAAAGCCCCACGATCGCCTCTTATTTTGATATCGGCCGTGTGCGGAACTCTTTTCAGCTCATTCATCCCTTCTCTTTTTCCCTGCCGGTTTTGCGTACAATTACCGCTTCTTGGCGCACAATCAGATCGTGAATGCCAACAGCCATCGGGTAGCCCGTGCCACAGCTTTGTTCACAGACGATGAGCGCACCAAGAGCGGCAAACCTTCTGAAGTTTTTAAAAAATGTATTGGAAACAAAGAAGTTAGCGGGGCCCATTTCGTAACCCCTAGAAAACAGGCCGGTTAAAAAGCAGCAAATTTCACAAAATCGCCGTTTTCCGTTCCCAAGCGACGTTTTTATCGGAAGTCAGTGCCAGATCGCCTCTTTTCCGCCCCAGGATTATTTCGGGCACCCTCGGTCTGATCGAGAGTCTTCTCGATCAGACCGCCGGGGCCGGTACCGCGGCTCCCGAATACACGGCTGTGACCGCCGTTATGTCGTCCGACTGGCCAAAACTGCAGGCGGCGTGAGCAATGCGATCCGCCGGCTGCGTGCTCACCAGTCGCGTGCGTTCAAAGCCGTAAAGTTCGCCCGCCTTGGTCTGCGCCTCCGGCACGCCGTCGGTCATAAACGTGATGTAGTCCCCGGCGGTGAGCTGGACCGTAGTCGTCTCATACTCCGTCCCGCCCACAATTCCCAGCGGCAGAGCGCCCGGAATTTCGAGTTCCATGCCGTTGATGTAAGGGGGAAGATGCCCGGCGTTTGCCACGGTCATCACCCCTGAGGCAGAAAAGCGCGCGGCCAGGCATGTGGTGAATCCTCCGCGCGACCGCCCCATCATGCGCTCATTCAGCGATGCCAGCAGCGTAGCCGGGTTCGCGCCATGCGAGGCTTCGGCGCGTATCGCGCCCACCAGAAGTGAGACCATCGTGGCTGCCGCCAGGCCTTTGCCGCTCACGTCGCCAATCACGATCGTCATGCCGCCATCATCGTCGGCCATCTGCTGGAAGAAGTCCCCTCCCACCTGCTCCGCCGGGCAGTATGCGCACTCTACCGTGAAGTACTTCGATTGGTCTAAACGATCGGGAAGCAGGATGAGCTGAATCTGCCGGCCTGCTTCCCGTTCCAGCGAGATCTTCTCCTCCTGCTGGCGGGCCAGGGCAAATCGCCGAATGAGGAAGACCAGCATGGCCAGCAGGAAGAAGATATGCAGGAAGACGCCGGTCTGCATGGTGAAGGGCGGCAGCGGAAGCGGCCGTTCCAGAATGCGCGGCAACCTGGTAAGCCCAGCCTGGTTAAGCACGATGGCCACATTGTCCGCTACGAAGAAGCCCAGATCGAGAAGCGTGGGGAACAGCAGAAGTCGCGCGTCGAGGTTGCCAGCGAGGGCGCGCTTGCCAAGCACGAAGAAGATCCACATGGCCGCAGGCAAAAGGAAGATCAGTTGAATCGTCGCCGACGTTGCCGGAGAAGCCCAGCCCGGCCAGTAGAGGATCGCCGCGAAGGGGCTAATCACTACGAATCCAAGGCATACGCGGCCAATCCGCCGTGCATGGTAGCGAAGTACCTTGGAGAAGAAGCAGAAGGCGGCAAAGAAGTTGAGCGCCGCACAGATGCCGTCGGACAGGTCATAGATCGGCACCGGCGGAAAGGCATAAATCTCTTTTGAGACGTAGAGGACGCTGTCCATGCTCTGCGCCAGGAGCATCAATGCAAACCACAGGTATTCACGTTCTGCGGGCCGGAACAGGAAAAGGCAAAGAATGGCAATGCCGATGATTCCCGATGCAATCGAGTAGGAATAGTAGTCGATGAAGTGGGAGTTTCGGGTCACCGCCTGGTGATGCTGCTCAATCTCGAGGATGCTGCTGTCACCCGCCAGATGTCCGCCTCTGTACGGCCCTCCGCCCACATAGTTTGCCCACATCGGCGAGTGCCACACGCGAATTGCCACCAGCACATCGCGGCTCGTGGAACTTCCCGCCAGGGTAAGCGGAAACACCTGGGGATGCATGCGGGTATTGGGAATTACGTGCGGAGGCATGTCGCCTGACCTGCCCACCAGCCGGCCATCCACATACACCTCAAATGAGGTGATGATCGGCGCGAGCATTAGCGATTTGGGTTGCGGCCCGGGGGGCACATGGACCGTAAATCGATACCATCCATAGCCGCTCATGTTCGGGTAACCCTGATCGGACCATGAGTCATCACTGCGCAACAGAGGCCAGTTGGTGTCGTCGAATCCTGGCTGCGCCCAGAGCTTTGCCGCCTGTCCATTTGATTGAACTTCGGGCACCTTGGGCGAGTCCCCCGGATGAAAGCGCCACATCCCATCCAGCGAAATGACCGGTTCCCGGTCGCGATCGAGATCGAACGACTGCGCCGCCAGCAGCGAAGCGCAAACCGTCAAAATCAACGCCGCGAGCCAACGAACTGCCGAGCCAATGCGCATGGGGAATCTCATCCGGGGTGAGATTTTGAAAGAGCACGACTTTAGTCGTGCCGCAAACGTCGCAAAATCAACGCGGGGCTTTAGCCCCCAAGGGACTGCCGAGCTTCAAACTGACCCACGACCGAACTACCGGTCAGTTTTGTTCCGATGCTAACGCAGAGGGCGCAGTTTGCGAAGCCTCGCGTCGAATGAGCGGCGAGGGTTAAAGTGTTGTGCATGAGGATTTCACATAAGAAATCAAGTTGCCTGGCCCTCGTTCTAGGCGTTGGCCTTGCGTCAGCCGCGCTTCCTTATGCGTTTGGGCAAGCGAAAATCTCCGCTGCAGCCCCTGACACGCAGACCGAGCCCGCAGCGAAATCGGAGCTTGTCATTCTCGATACTGACATCGGCGACGACATCGACGACGCATTTGCGCTGGGGCTGGCTTTGAAGAGCCCGGAGGTTAAGCTGCTCGGAATCATGACGACGTTTGGAGACACAGAGCTGCGGGCGCGGCTGGTAGATCGGTACCTTGGCGCTGTGGGTCGTTCTGAAATCCCCGTCTCGAACGGATTCTCGACGCCACACTCAAATGCCTTTACTCAGGCTGCCTATGCCGAAACACAGCCGAGGCATCAGGGCCCGAAACCTACTGAATTTTTGCTGGGGCAGATTAGCGCTCATCCCGGCCAGATCACTCTCATTGGGATTGGCCCGCTCATCAACGTGCAGGCGGCAATCGAGAAAGACCCCGCCACCTTCAGGAAGCTGAAACGCGTAATCATTATGGGCGGCTCCATCGACCGCGGCTACGATTCGGGCACTAACAACAAACGCCCACCGGATGCCGAATGGAACATCAAATGTGATCCGGCGGGATTAAAGGCGCTATTGGCCTCGGGGGTTCCGGTCTACATGATGCCGCTGGATTCAACCCAGGTGCGACTGTCCCAGCATGATCTGGAACAGATTCTGGCGCACGGCTCCCCCGTCACCGACCAGCTCGCACTGCTCTATCACCAGTGGGTGTGGGGCAACGGAGTGAAATGGACGACGCCGACCCTCTTTGACCCGGTTGCCGTCGCCTACTCCATCCGGCCCGATCTCTGCCCGACGACGCCCATGCGGATCGAGGTCGACGACAAGGGATTTACTCGTCGTGTCGATGGGCCGTCCAACGCGCAGGTTTGCCTCAAATCCGACGAGAACGGATTCCGGCAGCTCCTGATCGACCGACTGACCGGGGACGGCCCCAACTAGCCTGCCTCTGAAGTTCCGGCATGGCCGCCCAACTGTCAGCTTTTGTGCGGATTGGCCCTGGATCCCGCGCTGAATCCCTATTCGTGTTGAGACTCCAGGGTCTTGCGCCCTTGGTCACTTCCAATTCCATTGACAAGGCGCCAAGCTGGGTGAAAAATGGCGGGTCAAAACAATTCGAACCGAATGGCGAATTGTATGGAGGGAAAGTGAAAACTGCACGGACTGTAAGACTCTTCGGAGTTCTGGCACTGGTGAGCGCTGGGTTGCTTGTAGCTGGCTGCAAGTCAGCTCCGGAACTGACCGCGTCCCAGGCGCAGGCACTCATCCAGGCGCATTACGACGCAATGCCGGCGGTCGGCACCGATATCGTTGTCGATGACCTGGGCATGCGGATGGGCGTGACCGCCAAGTACTGGGAAGGATTGAAGAAGTACAGCAACGGCTACTGGGTTGACCTGAAGCTGACCGATGCCGGCAAGCAAGTGCTCAAGCTGGCCAACGGCGGCAACGTCATCGAGTGGAGGCCAGACAGCCCCACCGATAAATCCTTCAAGTTGATCGTAACGACGGTTGCCACCAATCACCTCAAAGCCCGCGATGTGAATGACCCGCAGAATGAGGTCGGCGGGACCAGGAGCACCGTGTTCACTGAGGCGCAAAGCCTGGATGGCGTTCCCGGACCGCTCCAGGACATTGCCCACAACCCCGGCAACAAGCTGAGCACCAAGCGGACGGCTACATTTGCCGTCGATAACGGCGCCTGGAAGCTACAGTCGGTCAACTAGGGCTGGAGCAGGGCTGGAGAATCGGGCAGAGCCGGAAGATCAACTCAAAGAAGACTCCGGCGGGGAATTGTCCAGTCTTGACACACGCACAGGCTGGTCTCCAACCGCTTGGACTTTAGGGGCAGTCACTGTCAACGCCCCCCCGGCTAAGAAGGCCGGTGCTCTCCGCGCCTTCTGCCTTGGGCGTTGCGTTGGATAACTGAAAAGCAGCTAACGGATGGTCCATCATTCAACCGGATCACGCGATTTGACATCCGAAACGGTTGGAGGACCGCGTTTTTCCGCTGCTAGCTACGATTAGATCTCATTGTGGCGGCTTACCGCCATGCAAACGGGATCGTTGGCGCCGCAATCCGCTTTACAGTCGGCCATTCGAATGTCGAGATTCACAATGGGATATTCTTGGCCTCCGATCGCGTGACGCACTCTTCGGCGTTAAAGCGCGTACATTGCAGAGGGATGACCCAACCCCAACTGAATAGGATTGGATTCTTCATCCCCTGTTGAATCGGCGGCGCCGGCAGAGATCAACAGGCGAGGGGCATTTAAGGGCGCGGGAAGCGCGGAAATGAGAGAGGCTTTTATGAAACTCAAGGCAACCATTCTGACCACAGCGGCAGTGTTGGCAATGATCGGCGTAACCGGCTGCTTCAGCCAGCAGAAGAAGGCCGCAGCAACTCCCACTCAGAACAGTGGTAGTTCCTCCGCCCATCCCGTTTCCGTCAATTGGAGCGGCACTCACCCCGAGCAGGTCTCCGACCCCGGCTTGCGGATGCCCGCCTACACCATCCAGGTGCCCAACGGCTGGAAGTTTGTCGGCACAATTCTCCGCCCCACTGGCTGTCATGCCCCTGCCGTTCCGGCCGCGGGGCTCTCCTACACCTCCCTCAGTCCCGACGGCGTCAGTGCCTTTATGGTGCTGCCTGGATCCTCCTGGACATGGACCAGCACGGGCCAAAGCCTGACGGGCCCCCGATGCGCGGCAATCAACATCAATACGGCCGCCGGCTTCCTGGTCAACATCGTAGTTCCCAACCTGCATCCGAATGCCAAAATCATCGCCATCCTCGCGCCGAACAAAGCCACCCAGGAAGGCGTCAATCAGATGCAACAGAGAGCCCAGGAGCAGAACAACGCTATGGCGCGCTCCTATGGCCAGAGGCCTCAGCACATCATCCAGGATCTGGCCCAGGTTCACATCGAGTATCAGGAGAATGGCCGGGACGTGGAGGAACTGATCGGCAACTTGATTTACTGCAACGAGTCCCAGACCGTCGCCACGTATGGGCAGCCATCGCGCACTCAACGCAGCTGCTACTCCTACGGCACCAACATCACTCGCGCGCCCAAGGGCTCTCTCGCCGCACTGCTTGCCCAACCGCGCCCCGACTCTCAGGTCAATCGCGCATGGGACAACCAAGTGGCACACAACATCCAGGCCGGCACCGCACAACTGATCAAGGCCAGCAACGACAACTTCAATGCATTGATGGCCAACATGAAGGCGCAAGGCGACGCGCGTACCCGGCAGGCCGAGAACTTCCGCGCCCAGCAGCAGACGAGCTTCGAGCATGCTCAGCAGAACGACCGTGCCGCGCAAGCCGCCATCGACCACTCAGCGCATCAAATGGCGCTCTACTCCCTGGATCGGCAGACATTCATCAACCCCAGCACCGGCCAGAAGATCGAAGCCAGCGACCAGTTCAACCACCAGTGGATATCTTCCGATGGCCAGTCCGTCATCCAGAATAACGACCCCACGTTCGACCCAAACGGAGTCGTCGACCCCATAAAGCAGAGCTGGACGGAGTTGATCCCGGCGCGCTGAAATTCACGAGGAAGAAATTGCAGTCCTGAGAGCTCCGGGGCTCAGCTGTTGGCGGCAATCAGCGGATTCTTCAGGCTCATCTTGTGCTGGAAGAGAGTTTTCGTTGACCCCACCGGAGTTTCTTGCTATTGTAAGAAGGTTGCGCAAGGCGACGCGTGTCTCTGTGTTGTATCGAGGCGCAGTCGTGGGGACTCCAGGCGGCTTCTAATTGCCATGGATTCAGTCCTGAGGCCGTGAAGTAGACTCGGCCAGACAGGTCCCGGAAAATGCTCTCACCTTGCGGGGGCGGGGACAGATCGCATCGGAGCCCGCGCGTTACTCCACCTTGGAGGGCTATGCGGGCCGGAAACGGCGAAACGGAGTCGGCTTTTCCTGTGGAACTGAAGGAAAACGCTCGGCCACCGTCCCGTTTCTCGTCTGAGATTGGAACGAAGGCAGACGCGAAGCAGCAACCGAGGGGCTTCTGCGTTTTGGCATGGGCAGATTATGCCTGTCCAAAACAAAGACAGCCCGAAGGGCCTGCGCGCGGCTGATGAGATGGGCAGAAGCACGTTTTTCGGTGGTAAGGAGTTCAGTTTGCCGACATTTAATCAACTCGTACGCAAGGGACGCACGGCGCCCCGCTACAAGACGGCCTCTCCGGCGCTTCAGGCATCGCCGCAGCGGCGCGGTGTTTGCACCCGCGTTTACACGCAGACGCCCAAGAAGCCGAACTCGGCCCTCCGCAAGGTTGCTCGGGTGCGCCTTACCAACGGGATTGAGGTTACGACGTACATCCCCGGCATCGGCCACAACCTGCAGGAGCACTCGATCGTGCTCATCCGCGGTGGCCGTGTGAAGGATCTGCCGGGCGTTCGCTATCACGTTGTGCGAGGCACGCTGGATTCAGTCGGCGTGGCCAACCGGAAGCAAAGCCGCTCGAAGTATGGCGCAAAGCGCGCCAAGGGTGGCGCGGCGCCGGCCAAGGGCAAGAAGTAGTAACGCAGTTCGTAGTTCTCAGTTAAGGCGTCTCGGGTGCAATCGGATTTGAGACTAAGAACTGCGAACTTAGAACTCCGATAAACGGTACCGGGACGGCGTGTAGAGCCCGGACTGGGGAATCAGAAGCGGGCGCTCTTGAATGGAGCGCCGGAAGGCGAAGAGCAAGGATGCCGAGAAAAGGTCACATTGCGAAGCGGGAAGTTGCGGCGGACCCGGTTTATGGGTCCACGCTGGTCACCAAGTTTGTGAACTCCATGATGTGGGGCGGCAAGAAGTCGACCGCCCAGGGCATCTTCTACCAGGCGATGAAGAACCTGGAAGAAAAGGGCGGCGGCGACGACGCGCTCAAGCTCTTCAAGAAGGCCGTGGAGAACTGCAAGCCCCTGCTCGAGGTTAAGACCCGCCGCGTAGGTGGCGCCAACTACCAGGTCCCGATCGAAGTCCTTCCTGACCGCCGTACCTCGCTGGCTATTCGCTGGCTGATCACTTACGGCCGCAGCCGTGGTGAAAAGGGCATGACCGACAAGCTGTCCAATGAGCTGCTCGACGCGGCAAACGGTCGTGGCGCGGCCATGAAGAAGAAGGAAGACGTGCACCGCATGGCTGAGGCCAACAAGGCCTTCGCTCACTATCGCTGGTAGTGCTTAGGGACTAGGGACTAGGGACTAGGGACTAGATTCTTAGTCGAACAAGAAGATTTAACCGCGGGCCGCAGGGTTCGCAAGGATGAGATCACCGTGGCTCGCACCATACCTCTGAATCGTTGCCGGAACATCGGAATCATGGCGCATATCGACGCCGGGAAGACGACTGCGACAGAGCGCATCCTGTTTTATACGGGCATCACCCACCGTATCGGTGAGGTGCATGAGGGCACTGCGACCATGGACTACATGGAGCAGGAGCAGGAGCGCGGCATCACCATCACCTCCGCCGCTACCACCTGCATGTGGAAAGATGTACGCATCAATATCATCGACACTCCCGGGCACGTGGATTTCACGGCCGAGGTGGAGCGTTCACTGCGCGTCCTTGATGGTGCTGTTGCGCTGTTTGACTCCGTCTCCGGCGTGCAGCCGCAGACCGAGACCGTCTGGCGTCAGGGCGACAAGTATCGCGTTCCGCGCATCTGCTTCGTGAATAAGATGGACAAGAACGGCGCCGACTTCGAGCACGTTCTCGAGACCATCCGCAAGCGCCTCGGTGCTCGCCCCGTAGCGCTGCAGATCCCCATCGGCGCAGAGGCCAACTTCAAGGGTGTCATCGACCTGATCGAAATGAAGGCGGTCCTCTGGCATGACGAGACCATGGGCGCTGAATTTTCTGTCGAGGAGATTCCCGAGCCGCTGCGCAAGAAGGCTGAAGCTTTCCGGCTCCAGTTGATTGAAATCATCGCCGAAACCGATGATGTTCTGCTCGAGAAGTTTCTCGAGGGCGAGACACCGACGATTGCCGAGCTCAAGTCCGGCATTCGTCAGGCCACCATTGACCTCAAAGTCTTCCCCGTCATCTGCGGTTCGGCATTCAAGAACAAGGGCGTCCAAACGCTGCTCGACGCTGTCCTTGACTACCTGCCCAGCCCGCTCGACAAGCCGCCGGTCGAAGGCATCAATCCTCATCATTTGGACCAGATTGAGATCCGCAAGGCAGACGACAACGAGCCGCTTGCCGCGCTGGCTTTCAAGATCATCAACGACCCTTTCGGCAAGCTCTGCTTCATCCGCATCTATTCCGGCGCGCTCAAGACCGGCGACACCATCGTGAATCCGCGTACCGGCAAGACTGATCGTGTTGGCCGCCTCGTCAAGATGCATGCCAACAAGCGCGAAGACATCTCCGAGATCTATGCCGGCGATATCTGCGCCTGCGTGGGCCTGAAGGAACTGAAGACCGGCGATACGCTCTCCAATCCGCAGCATCCCATTGCGCTTGGCGCCATCACCTTCCCTGAGACGGTTATATCCGTGGCCATCGAGCCCAAGACCAAGGCCGACCAGGAAAAGATGGGCGTCGCGCTCTCCAGGCTCGCCGATGAAGATCCTACCTTCAAGGTTCGCACCGACGAAGAATCCGGTCAGACGATCATCAGCGGCATGGGCGAATTGCACCTCGAAATCCTGGTTGATCGCATGAAGCGCGAGCATAAGGTTGAAGCCAATGTTGGCGAACCTAAGGTCGCCTTCCGCGAGACCATTCGCAAGTCGGCCGAAGCCGAGGGCAAGTACATCAAGCAAACCGGTGGCTCGGGCAACTACGGCCACTGCAAGCTGCGCATCGAGCCCAACACACCGGGCGCGGGTTACGAATTCATCAACGCCATCAAGAGCGGCTCGATTCCCAAGGAGTACATCAAGCCCATCGACCAGGGCGTGCAGGGAGCAATCGAGTTAGGCATTCTTGCAGGCTATCCGTTGGTCGATATCAAGGTCACGCTCTACGACGGCAGCTATCACGACGTCGACTCGAACGAAATGGCCTTCAAGTTTGCCGGTTCCATCGCATTCAAGGAAGCAGCTCGCAAGGCGTCTCCGGTTCTGCTTGAGCCGGTCATGGCCGTCGAAGTGACCGTCCCCGAAGAGCACATGGGCACCATCATCGGCGACATCAACTCCCGCCGTGGCCGCATCGAAGGCATGGAGCACGCCGGCGGATCGCAGATTATCAAGGCCATCGTTCCCTTGAAGGAGATGTTTGGTTACGTGAACGATATTCGCTCTTCGACGCAAGGTCGCGCGTCGTACTCGATGCAGTTCGCGCGTTACGAAGAAGCTCCGCGCATGATCGCCGACGAAATCATCGGCCGCGCGCAGGGCAAGTAAGGCAAGTTTTGGGGGCTGGAGCCGGATAGCCGGCGCCTCGAGATGAAACGGGCAGTAGAGCAACGAAAGGGTTCTGAGGACTTTTATGGCGAAGGAAAAATTTGATCGTTCAAAGCCTCACGTGAACGTGGGGACGAT
>Ga0302198_10000275_pt1 | contig 56891 bp, 61 predicted proteins | sample II_Bog_N2_2_FD_193521 | JGI IMG/M metagenome (GOLD analysis project Ga0302198, IMG submission 193521) | Peat permafrost microbial communities from Stordalen Mire near Abisko, Sweden - II_Bog_N2_2 | ecosystem: Environmental > Terrestrial > Soil > Wetlands > Peat | place: Sweden: Abisko...
AAAGCGCAGGCCCATGACGCCACGGGTGACGGCGTTGAAACAACGTCCGAAGAACTGGCGGTAAAGGGGCTGGCGATGGATCTGGCGGCCCTTTTCGAGCCATCTTGACCCGATCGCGATATCCGCGCCGTCGGAGATTGCGGCGAAGAGGCGTTCCGCCTCCTCAATGGGCGCGGAGAGGTCGGCATCGGTGAACATGACCACTTCTCCCAATGCCTGCAACAGGCCGGAACGGACGCTGTAGCCTTTGCCTCGGTTGCTGGGGTTCTCAAGCAGGCGGACCTCGGGAGCATTGCGGGCAAAGGCGCGGACCACGTCGGCGGTTGAGTCGCGGGAGCCGTCGTTGACTACGACGACCTCAGCGGACCAACCCTGCGCGCGGACACACTCAACCACCGACTGGAGCGTGGCGGGAATGCGGGCGCTCTCGTTGTAGGCCGGGATGACAATACTGTACTTCGGATACTGGGTCACTTGAATGTAACTCGCCTGACGAGTCTCCCTTCGGATTCGATTTCCGGACTGGTTCTGGGGAGACTCTGGACATCATATACTCTGGGGACGGGGTTCGACGGGTGCTGGCTAGGCGAGACAGCACCGGTTGACTCAACAAAGCGAGAAAACCGCGGTTGGCTCGACAGAGCGAGACACCTGCGGATGATTCCCGTCAAATTCCCACAGGGATAAGCTCTTTTTCATGCTCTGGGATGGTGAATGCGGTTATGCTGGGAGCGGAGGCCTAAGGGACATGACAAAAGCAGACCTGGTGGAAAAGGTTACCCGCCTGGGCGACCTGACACGCCGCGATGGCGAGGTCATCGTTGAAACAATCTTTGGGTCGGTAATTGGGGCGCTGCAGAGCGGCGACAAGATTGAGATCCGCGGCTTCGGTTCTTTTCGCATCCGCCAGCGCAATCCCCGCATTGGACGGAACCCAAAAACCGGTGGACGGGTCGAGGTCCCGGCCAAGCGAGTACCCTACTTCAAACCCTCCAAGGAACTTCGCGACCTGGTGAATCCGAACGAAGCGGCCGGTGCCTGAAGGCGGGTGCGACGGCGCCGGTTGAGCGGTGATTCCGATCCCCTGGATAACCGCACCCCGGAGCGGGCGTCGAATCTGCTTGAAGCCCTGCGGAGTTGCTTCGGGGCTGAAACTATTTTGATCCAGTCGGCTTTTGCGGAGGTTGAAATCCTCCGACTCGCCCGTAGCCAGCTTTCCGCAGCCGGTCGAGCCGATGTTATACCGGCCTTTCCTGATTTGCTCTCATCCGGATTTCCTTCCTGGCCTGCCAGCGGTTGAGCCAGTCGAGCAGAAAAAGCGCGGCCAGAAGCGGAATGAGCCAGATGACGCGGCATCCGTAGCGGTCGTCCACCATCGACAAAACTCCAGTGACAAAGGCGTTGGCTGCGACGATTGCCCCGACGACAACCGAAAGTCCGGCGAGCTTGGGATTGGGATGCCGCCAGAGGAACGGAATCGACACAGAAACGATGACGAGCGACGCGAGCACGGTGAAGAACTGGATCGACGTGAACTGATCGAGCGGAAGAAGATTCCGCTGCTGCCGGCTGGCGAGATACCTGGCGCGCGACTGCGGGAGCACCGTATCGAATTGGTCCAAAAGCCACAGGCTGGGATCGAAGCCATAAATGCCGAAAGCCTTGAGCTGATCGAGAAAATTAGAGCCTGACTTGCGAAGCTGTTCGCGCGGATAGGCGCGCAGGACGGCCTTCACGAAGGGCATTTCCTGCTGGCAGATCTGGTCCCTCAAGCGGCTGGAAGCGCCCGCATACGCTCCGTCGTCTCCCCAAAGAAAGTCGTCCGGATCGTCGGAATGCAGCGGCATGCGGTTGCAGATTGCAAATTGCGCGAGAGCGCAGTGCGTCTCAAGAAACTCCCGGCCGGGGCCATCCGCGATGACGCGGGCCATCAGGTAGGGTGGGCGTTCGCCGTTCAGCGAGGGCTTTCCGTAGAGATAGCCGTGGAGCGCAAGCTGGGCCGCAGCCGCCACGGCAAGAATGGCTGCCGTCTCGGCCACGGACTTGATGCGCGGGAGAAACCTGCGCCGTTCCAGGGCGGCGTAGATGGCCAGGAGGAGAATGAGTCCGCCCGCCAGAACCAGGTGCGTGGCATGAGCCGTGATGCCCCAAACGGCGATGGGATAGAGGGAAAAGCGCTCAGCGCGGGAGAGCGTTTCCGAGGCAAACACCAGCAGATAAAAGGAGAGATAGACGAGCGGGCCCAGAATATCGGGCATGATGAACACCGAGAACCAACTAGTACCCGTGAGCAGGCTGAGCGCGAGAACGACGGACAGGTAGCGCAAGACGGTTTGCCGCGGCGCGACGGAACGCACCACGAGCCACAAGACCCAGGCAACCAGAAGAGATTGCAGGAAGACGATGGGCCAGGGTGAGATGTTCCAGTGAAAGGGCAGAATTCCCAAGCTGTAAAAGAAGGAACGTACGCCATAGTACGAAGAGAACTGGTGCAGGAAGACGGCCCGCGCCACAGTGCGGCCATCGTCGAGATAAGTCATCGAGTCGGGGTAGAGGAGCGGAAAGCCGTTGTAGAAAGCCGGCCAGCAGAGGAACAGCGCGCCCAGGATGACCGCGGCGAGATGCTGGAGGCGCGTCCGGGCCGTTCGCGCTGGAGCTTGGATTGGCTGGGCTGGCCCGGCTTGCGACATGGCTTGGATTCCTATGGGGGATCGTTCGTGGGAACGTCCACCATGGTAGCATTCGCGCGGCGCTGGTTGGCGACTGGGTAGTGGCGCAGTTTTCGGTTTGTGGGCCACCCGACCAGAACGCGCCGCGCAGGCTGAAGAGGCGCCAGAAACCAAACCTCACTCGTTCTCTGAAGTTATTGGCTGCAAACGATAGGTCAGACCTCTCGGGAGGAGAACATAACCCTCGGACTCAAATGCCCCAACTACGAGCCTGTATGGCTTTGGACGCGGCGGTCCATAAAAGAATCCAATCCCTGTCAAATCTGAGTTGGAGTCAACAAATGATGGAAGGTCGTCAGGCGAGTTGATTGGACCATTGAAAACCAAGATCGTGAACTTGCGGGTGACACTTGTGCGAATGACCGCGACTGCAAAATCGATTTGACCATCCCCATTGAAGTCTCCACTGACGACGTAAGGATGATAATCGGGAATAGGCTTCCACCGTCCTCCATAACCAGTTGTGCGCATAGTGCGCAAATCTTCGTCGCAAGCGCAGTCCTTGTCAGTCGCCTGGCGAAACCCTGGATGCATGTTTAGCCAAGCCGATACGACGCCCTTTTGATCCGTGCTGAGGATATGGCTCGCGTGGGCCGGTAAGACCAGAGTCAAACCGAGGGCTACTGAGAACATCCAGTGTCGGGAAATCATGGCCTAAATCTTAGTTGATCTAGCAAAGTCCGCCAACCGGGCGAACTGTCGGAGACTCGGTAACTGCGCCACTGCCCGCCGACTGAAATAGCCCAGCGCAGCTTCAGCTTTGCTGTCTGCCGCCGGATCCGGAGGGCGGTTGCGCGGACCCCTTTTGCGCAGCCGACTCGGAAAGCAGCGCGATGGCGCGCAGGGTTAATTGCGTGTTGCGGTTCGAAACGCCGAGGATGGCGACGGCGAGGCCGCCCGTCCACAATGTCATTCCCAAGAAGGTTGCGATATAAAGAAGGCGCATATCCATCAGGTTCATCATTGCCGGCGCCGAAATGGCGCAGGCCAGAACGATAAACACAACGGCGATGATTTTCATCCACTTCTGCCGGCGATCGACGGCGTCGAGCGACTTGCGGAGAACAACTTCATACGCTTCTGTCATGGAATTAGCTCCTTTGCCTGGGCGGCGGTTCTTAAAGCTTTCAATCCGTATGCGAGCCGGGATTTGACCGTGCCCGCGCTCAATTCGAGAATGGCGGCGACCTCTTGAATGGTGAGGTCTTCGAGATAGTGCAGGATCATGACCGCGCGGCTTGCCGGCGAGACCTTTTCCAGCAGTTGATGGAGTTCGGCCACGAGAATTGCTGAGTCTTCCTCGTGAGCAGCCGGAAACTCATCCAATTCGACGTCTTCTTCGTGCCGCGTCTGCCACTGGCGCTTTCGCCGCAGGTAGGCGAACGAGGCACGAGTGGCGATGCGGTAGGCCCAGGCACGGAAGAATTCCGGCTCCTGAAGCTGACGAAGATGGCGGCATATCTCCAGGAAGACGTCCTGCAAAACATCCTCCGCGCCGTCCGGGCCGACGAGGCGGCGGATGTAGTGATAGAGGACTGCCTGCACTCCCTGCAGCAACTCTTCAAGCGCATTACGGTCTCCGGCCTGGGAGAGGAGAACCAAATGCGCCTGATGGATGCGGTCGTTCAAGAATCACCTTCCACTAGCTGAGAGGCGGCGGACCTGCGGAGTGTTCGGAATCGGGCTTGAGAAAGTCGATGATATTTTGTCTGGCGCGGTCTAGGGGCGGATCCCGATTACGCTCAACATGCGGCCGGCGCGGCCTTTAGAGGCGCGGTGCGAGAAGAAAAGATCCGATTGGCAGTTTGTGCAGCCGCCAACGGATTGGATAGAGCGAGCTTTGAGGCCGGAGGCGAGCAACTGGCGGCGGTTGGCTTCAACCAGGTCAAGGTGCAGGCCGGGGCCGATAGGCGAATGGCCCGGAGCGCGCTGGGTGAGAAACAGCATGGGATATTTGGTTCGAACCGGGTCAGTGCTATAAACCTCGCGGAACAAATGGTCCGCATACGAGAACTGAGACTCGAACTCGGAGAGCACTTCTTCGCCCACGGCGTAACAGCATGCGCCGATTCCGGGGCCGATGGAGGCAATCAGATCCTCAGGGCGGGAGCCATATTCGAGGCGCATTCGGCCCACGCCGGACTCGACAATGCGCTTGACGGTGCCCCGCCAGCCGGCATGGAAAGCAGCCACTACGCGGCGCTTGGGGTCGGCCACCAGAACCGGGATGCAATCGGCTGTCTGGACGGCCAGCAGCAGGCCGGGGACGTTGGTCATCAGGCCGTCGCCTTTACACGGAGCGGGGCGAGCCGCGTGTGCCGCGCCGGCCAGGACCAGAACGCTGGAGTGAATCTGGCGAATCGTCACCAGGGGCGTGTCGGCATTTCCGGTGATCGCCTCGGCCAGAAGGCGGCGGTTGGCGAGGACAGTGACCCGGTTGTCGTCTGTCGTGAAGCCAAGGTTCAGCTCGCCGGGCGCGTCGTCTGCACAGTAAGCCCGGCTAAGGCCGCCCCTTCGGGTACTGAATCCGTGCCAAAGCCAGCTCTGTGTTGAGCTTGTAGGCTTCTCCCAGGCGGGAACGGGCAACCACTGGACACCGTTTGGAGCGATGCGAGGAACGGGCCTGGCCGGGATAAGTTCCTCCGGCATGGCTTGCTCAAAGCGCTTGGAGCGGGCGCCGGCGGATTTATGCGCCAGTTGCGAAGACTCGTCGCCGGGGATCGGCGATTTGCGGCGCAGGTTCCTGACCAGCCCCGCTGAGAGAAAAAGCTGATCGATCTCCAGCAATTGCGAGTCGGGATCGGGAATTCGATCGGGTATTTTGGGCATCCGCCTTTAATTTTAGCGGGGAAACAGGCCCGAAGCAGGTCGGGAAAAAGACAGCGCCAGAATTTGGGCCCAAACGAGCGAATGGGCCTGCCTTCCGGCAGGCCCGCTCGAGAGGCATTTGAGGGAGGGGGTCCAGGGGGGGGAGTTGAGAAGAGATCCAAAAAGGATCTTCAAGAAGGAGTGGATACCTTGCTTTGGAAGGGATTCATTTCGGGGAAGCCTCTGCTTGTTAATTAGTGAGATGCAGAAATTGAGAAAAGGTTGCGAGGCCTCCAGAATTCTCTACTAGAAAAAATTAGCTTCTCAGTCGATTCGTCTTTCAATGCTCCGTGAGAGTCATTTTTGGGTTTCGAGTTCGGACTGACAGCGCCAGCTCGACGGGTGTATGCTCTAGACCAATTATGAGCATTCGACTTTCGCAATCCTTGGCGCTCGCAACTTTGGTTTCGATCGCGGCTGCCGCTCAAGCGCAGCAAAACCCCAAGCCCAAGCCCGAAGATACCGAGATATGGACGCCTGTACCGGCGATCGTGACTCCGGGCGCTGCCGACGCCGCGCCGCCTTCCGACGCGATTGTCTTGTTTGATGGCAAGAACGAGGACGAGTGGGTGAGCGCCCAAGACCACACACCGGCCCAATGGGTGGTTGCCGACGGAATCCTGACCGTTAAGAAAGCGTCGGGCGTGGGAAATATCGAGACCAAACGGAGGTTCAAAAATTACCAGCTTCATATCGAGTTCAGAATCCCCGCAACCATTACCGGCAGCGGACAGGCGCGGGGAAACAGCGGCGTTTTTCTGGCTTCGACGGGACCGGGCGACGATGGGTACGAACTGCAGGTGCTGGATGCATACAACAATTTGACCTATGTCAACGGGCAGGGCGGCAGCATTTATAAACAGAGCGCTCCGCTGGTGAATCCCGCGCGCAAGCCGGGCGATTGGCAGACTTACGACGTGGTGTGGACCGCGCCGGCGTTCAACGAAGACGGTACGCTGAAGACGCCGGCGTACGTGACGGTATTGTTTAACGGCATACTGGTGCAGAATCACTTCGAGCTGAAGGGGCAAACGCTTTATATCGGCCAGCCGTTTTATAAAAAGTACGACACCGCGCCGATTAAGCTACAGGCCCACGGGGACAAGAGCGAGCCGCTCAGCTTCAGAAATATCTGGGTGCGGGAGCTGAATTAGGTGCAAAGCCGATTCAGCCCACAGGCGACTTTGGCCTGGCCATCCGCTCAATGTTCCCGGTAATAAGCCCGACGGGGAGAAAGCGGACCAGGTTCGCCACAAATCTGCCAGCAAAATAAGGCACAATCGTGCGCTGCCCTCGCGCCAATGCAGCCACGCCGATCCTTGCCACATCCTCAGCGGTCTGTTTGCCGCCGGGCATGAAACTCTCCGATCGTGCTACCTCAAAGAACTCGCTCTCTGTTGGGCCGGGACAGAGGGCCGTGACCTTGACGCCGAACTGTGCAACCTCGGCGGCGAGGCCCAGCGCGAAGAACCGGTCGAAAGCTTTGGTGGCCGCATACGTTGTGAGGTAGGGCACCGGTTGGAAGCTTGCCGTTGAAGCAAGCACGAGGATCCATCCGCGGCGGCGGCTGACCATGCGCGGAACGAAGAGCCGGGAAATCCGCACCATGGCCTCGCAGTTGACGGTGATTTGGCTGATTTCCTGGTCGATCGGGCTGGATTGAAACGCTCCATACTGGCCGAGGCCGGCATTGTTGACGAGAATGTCGACCGTGAGGCCGGCGCCCTCAGTGGCATCGTAGAGCTGCTGCGGCGCGGCAGGATCGTTGAGGTCGGCGACAATCGTCCGGACTTCGGCTCCGCCGGCTTCCAGTTCCTTCGCCAGTGCATCGAGCCGGTCTTTGCGGCGTGCGGTGAGAATGAGCTTTGCCCCGTAAGAAGCAAGCTCCCGCGCCAAGGCAACACCGATGCCCGCGCTGGCCCCGGTGACCAACGCCCACTTGTCTTTGAAGTCCTGCGTTTTTGCCATGATGCGACCATGATAGCTTATGGACCGTTTGGAGACGTGGAAATCAGCGATAGACTTCGCGCCGGTTGCCGATGCGGACCACTATGATGCGAACTCGCGCATCCTCAATCTTAGCTATCACCCGGTAGTCGCCGACGCGGTACTTCCAGTACTTCTTCAGGTCGGGTCCGTGAAGTGCTTCGCCGAGGCTGCGAGGGTCTTCGAGAGCGGCGATGCGCTCGACAATAAACTTCGCGATTCGGCCGGCAACCTGCTTGTCCAATCGATCGAGATTTCGCTGCGCTTCCGGCGTGAACTCAATCTTCCAGGGCATAACGCTTCACGATCTGCTCGATTGGAATCAGCTTGGCTTTCCCTGATTCCACTTCCTGCCAGGCCTGCTCCGCAAGGTAGTAGTCCTCGATGTCGTTAAGCTGTTCCAGAATCGCCTGACGGGCATAAAAGGACTTTGTGCGGCCGGTCTTTTTTGCCAGGGCATCGAGGCGCCTTTCGATTTCTTCGGGGAGACGGATGGCAAGCATGGAGCCCTCCTTCAGGGTTGCTATACAAGCATAGCACCGCGCATTTTCAGGAGGTGCGCTTCTCCCGTTCCGTCTTTACTGCCCGCTTGCCTTTCGCACCGGGCTTCGTGTTCTTTTCAACGCGCAGCTTCCAGGCGGTGTGGAGCGCACCGGTCAGCGTGTCCTCATCTGCCGCGGACAAGCGGATGTGCGTCATGCCCATCCTTCCCCAGCCACCGGCGATGGGCAGAAATATCCTCGGCTGCTCGTGGACAAAGGCTGCCTGGTGTTCCGGTGTGAGCATCAGGTTGCCGTATCCCTCGCTGATGGAGGCGAGGGTGGCGAAGATGCGACCACCGACACGAAAGTCGGTTGCGCCAAAGTGTGCCCCCTGTTCGGCGCCTTCAAAGCTCAGGGCGATGCGGCGAAAATCGGCTTCAGTCATTTCAAGGCTCCCACAGATCATCAGTCAACCCGGAGTGGGATCGCTCTATACCGCCGGACAAGGCCGGAACGGCGACCAGTCAATTCCCTGCTGGAATTGCTCATCCGGCTCGAAAACCTGATTGAATGTAAATGCGAACTGGGTTGGGCCATGCGATTCCAGGTGCTCAATCCGCCTTTTGGCTTCGTCGATGCCCGGTATGTGACCCGCAGGCACCCACCACAGCGCGGAGTAGGCGCCCGCAAACTTCTCAAACCATGCCTGCCGTTTTCGCAACATTTCTACATGGGCCGTTTTGAACACGTAATGGCGAAGAGCCTCGACGGTCTCCCATACAGACATGTTCAGGATCGTCCGTTCATCCGCGTAGGGACGCAGATACGTGGCGTTGCCCTCATCGGTCTGAAGGCGCCAAACTAATCCAGGGCTTGAATCGGCCAGGGCGTTGATCTCGGCCAACCGATTCACAAATCCCGCCATAATGGGGTCGTCGAGCTCGGCCCGGATACGGCCGATATTGACCTGGGCAATTTGATACTGGCTCATCCTGTCCTCCTGCGGTCGTGACCCTTCTCTAGACGCCTGCAGATATTAGCTCTCCCTCAAACTCCTCGTTCAGCCAGTTCGAGAACGCCGAAAACGCTTCGTCGCGGCCAAGGAAATCGCGAACCATCTGACGTCCGGGCCTGGAGCCGCCCTGTTCGAGCACCATTTTGCGGTAACGCGCGCCGGCATCGCAGCCCAGCAAATCTTCAGGGTCGAACTGGGCGAAGAAGTCCAGCGCGATCACCTTGTCGAAAGCATAGGTGTAGTAGTTCGACGAATACCCCATAAGGTGGCCGAAGCTTGCGTACATGCGGTTGCCATCGAGCCACGTCCAGGGCTGCAGAGACTGGTAGAGCCGTTTGGTGGTGCTGTCGAGGTCGAGCCCGGCAGGGTCCTGATCGTGTAGGTCAAGCGATAAAGTGGTGTAGTAAAGTTGCGCGCGCACCCAGTCGGCGCGACCAAACGCCCCGGCAAGCTTCATCCTCCGAATCGTTTCCGACGCGAGCGTCTCTCCGGTTTGGTAGTGTTTGGCGAAGGACTGCAGCAGCTTTTCGTCGCGGAAGAACTCCTCAAGCATTTGCGACGGCACTTCGATGAAGTCGCCCTCGGTGGCGAAGCCGGAGAGACACGCCCACTCCGTTTGGCCGCCGAGAATGGCGTGCATCAGGTGGCCGAATTCGTGGAAATAGGTCACCACGTCGCTGTATTGAAGCAGGCCGGGGTCATTTTCGTCGCCCTTGGGGAAGTTGCAGATGAGAGCCGCTTCGGGCATAGCGCGTCCGCGAACGCCGGTGACAATGGGTGCGGCGGAGAACCACTTGTCCTTGCCCTCGCGAGGGTGCATGTCGAGGTAGAAACGGCCCACGCATTGGCCGCCATCGAAGACTTCAAAGACTGAAACATCGGCGTGCCAAGCCGACGCTGTGGATGGGCGGAATTCGATCTTGAACAGCCTCGCCGCAGTATCGAGAACGCCGGCCTGAACCTGCGCGTAAGGGAAATAGGGGCGCACGGACTGCGAGTCGAAGTCGAAGGCCGAGCGCCGGAACTGCTCATACCAGTAGCCCCTGCTGGTGATGTCGATTTCACCCAATCCGGGCTCGCGTTGGCGGGCAAAGCCGACGATCAGCTCGTGTTCGCGCCGGGCGCCGTCGTGGCTGGCCTCGTTCAGTTTCGAGAGGAACGTACGCACGTTGGCGGCCGAGCCCATCATCTGGTCGGCGGTAGCCAAGTCGGCCCAACTTCGGAATCCGAGCACTGTGGCGATCTCCTGGCGGGTGGCCAACAGGTCCTCAAGTATCTGCTTGTTGGCCGGATACGCGCGCGTGTTATAGGCCAGGAACATGCGCTGGCGCAGTGCCTCACTGGCGGCAAACGTCATTACCGGCTGCATGTCGGGCGGGTCGGTGGTGATCACGATTTTGCCGTCGGCGTTGGCCTGATGGCGGGCGAGGTAGTCCGGAGGCAGGCCGTCGAGTTCCGCCTCGGTGGCCTCGATGGTCTTGCCGCCCTCCTGAATGTTGCGGCTGAACTCAAGCGAAAGCCGAGTGGCTTTTTCATGAAGCGACTGCAGGTGGTTCCGCGTGGCCTCGTCCTTATCCACGCCGGAGAGCCGATAGCTGAGCAGGGTGCGCTGGACAAGATGTTTTGTGGCCGCGCTCGAGCCTTCCAGGTCGATTGCCGTAAGCGCGTCGTAGACCGGCCGATTGAGGCTGAGCGCGCTGCCGGCCATGGAGACGCGCTGGGCTTCGGCTTGCGCCTGGTCGCGTACGGCCTTGTCCGCGGCGACGGAGTTGAGCACACCGGCTTGCGCTCCGGCCAGGCTGAGTTGCTCGATGGCTTCGTCGTAGAGGCGCAGCGAATTCGCGGGCGTGCGCGGGCCTTCGACGGCTAGCAGGGCGGCAAGCGCGGCCTCGTGCGCGGCCAGGCGTGCGCCGACCCATGCGGAAAGCGCCTCGGCGGAGGCAGCTCCGCCGGCATCCCACGCGTGCAGGGAATCGGTTGCGGCCGGGACGACTTCATTCTGAATGGGCATGATGAGCGAGTTCCTCCAAACTTCTAGGGTGCCATACTGAGGCGGGCTTGTAGGGCCGCAAGGCAAGAACAATTTTCGGCTGTTGCATAGTGGAGGCAACAACATTAAGATGCGTCAATCGATGCCCATGCCCAGAACGACCCACACTTCGCTTGATTCCACTCCCCGGCCGCCGGTTCCGCGCCTGCGGCTGGGCAAAATTTGCGTGGCGATTCAGGCCGGTTCGGCGGCGGAAATAGTAGAACGTGCCGAGCAAGCGCTGAAGGACTCGAAGTTTCTCGAATTCCGGCTGGACTCGCTTGCTAAACCGGCGGCGGCATTGCCCGAGTTGAAGCAATTCCTTTCTGGCCACCGTGACATAACGGCGATTGCGACCTGCCGACGAATGGAATTTGGCGGCCACTTCGTGGGGTCTTTGACTGCGGAGCTGGATGTGCTGGCCAAGGCCGCCGAATCCGGCTGCCAGATTGTGGACCTTGAACTGGAATCGGCCGAAGAGGCAAGGCCGGCGCAATTGGCCAAGTTTCGAGTCAGGCTGCGGGCGGCGGGGACGGCGCTGCTCATCAGCACACACGACTTTGCGCGCACCAGAAGTTTGGAGGAGCTGGAGCAGACGGCGCGGCGGATCGAGGCTTTTGAGCCGGACTTTGTGAAGGTGGTTTCCACGGCGCGGTCGCTGGTCGATAATCTTGCGATCTTGCGGCTGATAGAGAACCGCTCGCTGACGGCGCAGGTAGTGGGAATCGCCATGGGCGAAGAAGGGCTGGTAAGCCGCGTACTGGGACCCAGAGCCGGGGCTGCCTTCACGTTTGCGTCGCTGGAAGACGGCACCGGGGCCGGTGCGGCGACTGCGCCGGGACAGGTTTCCGCACGGACGCTTCACGATCTCTACCGCATGGAACATCTGGACCAGGCGACGCGCATCTTTGGCGTGGCGGGGAACCCCATCGGCCACTCGCTCTCGCCGCTGATGCAAAACATGGCCTTCCGCCGCGAGAACGTGAACGCTATTTTGATGCCGCTGAAAGTTCGCGTGCTTGCCGACCTGTTGACCCTGGTGCGCGACCTGCCCATGAGCGGCGTGGCCGTAACCATGCCGCTGAAGCAGGAAGTACTGCCCTACCTGGCAAATATGGACCCGCTGACCAGCCGCATTGGCGCATGCAACACGCTGCGCACAGGGGCGGACGGCAAGCTCTACGGCTTCAATACCGATGTGGCCGGGGTGGTGAGACCTCTCGAAAAGCGCCTGAGTCTGAAGGGCGCGCGAGTGGCATTGCTGGGTGCCGGCGGAGCGGCGCGGGCCGCGGTGTTTGGCCTCGTCGAGCAGGGCGCGGAAGTGTTTGTGGTGAATCGCACGCACGAGGCGGCGGTTGCGCTGGCGCGGGAAGCGAAGGCCAAAGCGCTGAAGCATGAGGTGTTCGGCAGGGCCCATTTCGACGTGCTGATTAATTCGACGCCGTGCGGGATGGCGGGTTCCAAGCAGCCGCTGCCCATTGAGGAGAGCGAGCTGAATGCGGGGCTGGTGTTCGACATGGTCTATAACCCGCTGGAGACACCGCTGCTGACGCTGGCCAGGGCACGAGGGATTGCGACGATTAGCGGTGTGGAGATGTTTGTGCAGCAAGGGGCGCGGCAGTTCGAGATATGGACCGGGAAGCCGGCTCCCGAGGCGGAGATGCTCAGGGTGGTGGAGCTGGAGTTGCGGCGACGGGGGTGATCTTCCTGGGGTCCGGCGCTCAGCCGCTGACGAAATAAAACGCAATTCCTGCGCCGATCAGGACAAGCGGCCAGAACTTGATGGGAATGAAGAATAGCCCGTCTTCCTCTCGGAGAACGGCCTTTTGTGGAGAAACGTCGATTGCGCCGGCGAGAACCTCCTCACCCCGAGGCACCAATGCCTTTACGATAGCCGCCGAAGTCCAGAAAGCCGCCAATTTGGGCCAACCGTGATGCGCATAATAGTCTTGATCGTGGAAGTAGGCGCCGGTTAGGTAGTCCGTCGCAAGCAAGCATCCGGCGGTCGTTGCTCCGACCATCCAACCTCGTCCTTTCCAGGAAAGAAACATGAAAGCCATTAAAGCACAACATGATCTGCGCGGAGTGAAGAATGGTGCTGGACCCTCGCAGGCGCGGGCCGCCGAATGCCAGGTCTCGGAAATCGAGACCTTGAACTCCCGTCTTGACGCGCAGCCTTCTCGATTGTGAACCTCGGGAATCGTGTGAGACTGTCAGCCTTCTTCTCCTGCCGAAATCTCTTTCAGCTGGCCGACTACCCGCTCAAGCTCTTCAACGATCCGATTTCCCCCAGCATCCTTGAACACTTTCAGCAGTTCATCGAAATACCAGAGCTGATCGTTTCGGCCGCGTTTGAATCGTGCCCAAATCAGCGGCCCGATCCCCCGGTAGTCATCGAGAATTGCTTTAGCGTTGTAGAGCTTGTCCGCCGCTGAGATGAGTTGGATATCGGCCGGCTCGTCCCGGAGACGTTCAATGTAAGCTTGCTTGCGCTCCAGCCACGGCTGCTTGCTGTTGGAGTCGCCGGAAAGACTGTCTGACAGCCCATCGACCATGCGCGCCACGTTCGAACCGAAGTTGTGCTCGATGTCGTTGAGCCGCACCTCGCCTCCGTGGTCTTCGGCAGCGTCGTGAAGGATGGCGGCGATGACCATATCTTCCGTGACAGGGAACGCGACATGGCCGGCCTCGCCCATGACCAGAGTCGCGACCCCCAGCAGATGCGCCATGTAGGGAATATCGGTGCCCTTGCGCCGCTCGATGTGCAGGATGCGCGCATAGTCCACGGCACGCGTGAACCTGCCGCTCAGGTGGAGTTGACTGGCCTCATTCTTGTTCGGTTCGTTGGATTCTGCCATTGCGCCTCTGTCTGGACACCTGGTTTGTTCAAAGCTTTCGCAACCAGCCGATGCCCGCTGCCGGATTTTGCTTACCGCGATTTTTTCTTCGCGGCCTTGGCAGCCTTGGCCGGCTCGCCCTCCAAGTGGCCCACGGGAATGGGTCCCATGTCGGGTCCGATGCGTTTTACCTGCGTGTCGATCATTTCGTAATGGATGGTTCGCGGGTTGAGCGGACGGCCGATGCCTGTCTCGGGGTCGACGGATACGTCGGGGCCGCTGGCCAGCATGAAGCTGAAGGCTGGCACGTTGACGCCCTTCTCGGGCCGGAATCCTGTGCGCACCGGCAGATAGCCCTGGATGGGATGGAGCCGGAAGGCCGTCTCATAGCGGTGTCGCTTGGTGCTCCAGGTAAACACGCGAATCTGGTCGAAGTCGAAGGGCAGGCCGGACTTTGGCGGACTGAGGACGGTGACGTACTCGGGAACCTGCGGGTTGGGCGGGTCGGAGTCGGGATCGTTGACGCGGGTGAGCACGTATGCGCCGACTATGCGCTGGCCTTCGGCATAAATTCCGATTTCGTCGGGCACATCCACATCCATGCGGCTTGCCAGCAGCCAACCCGTGTGTCCGGCCGAGTCGCGTATCAGCCACCAATCTTCCATTACCGGAGGGGGCGGCGCTTCCGCACCAGCCATGGATGAGACTGCCGGCGCGGGAACCGGAGGGTGCTTTGCGGGCGGCTGCGTGGAAGGCGCGACGGTGGGTTCAGGGGATGGGGTCTTTGCGAGTTCGGATGGCTTGGGCGCGGCTGGTCTCGAAACCGCTCCCGAACCTGTAGCGGCATTTTTGGGAACCGAGGCGCGGGCCAGCAACTGCACCTTGGCACTGCCTGCGAGCAGATAAAAGTGATCGGTGTCGCGGCCCGGGAGAATGTGAAGATTTACATCGTCGCGGAGGATGGCGGTGGCCACCACAGGGTCGTCTTTGTGCCGGGTGGAGAGCTGGGTGTATGAATCGAAGGTTTTGGCGTCGATCACCGCCCGCTCTTCAATCCAGCCGATCTCGTTCTTCTCCGTCTTGACTTTCAGGAACCGGCGCCCGCGTTCGAGCACTTCGAGCCTTTGGCCGTTCGCTACTTCGGCCACACGATTGGACACAGCGGCGACACGATCGTGCAGGTACATCTGGCGGGCGGAGACATACACGGTGTCGTGCTGTTCCTGGTGAAATCTTGAACAACCGCAGAGAACGGCGAGCAGGCACACGACAAGCAATGGTGCCGGATAGGCCCCGAAGAGCCGATGAGAACGGTCGCGAGGGATTGGAGATTGCGTGCGCACAGCCAGTGGCGGTCCTCTTGAGGATAGCAGAAGGGCAGTGGTTAGTTGTCAGTTGTCAGCGGCCAGTGCCTCGGTCAGCTCTCTGACGGCCTCTCTACGTGGTCAATGACAAGATTCTCGACAGGTCCCTTTTCCGCTGTCAGTTTCAGGCCAAGCTGCTCCTTCACTGCATCAAAAATCGAGGGACGGTCCCGCAATTCCGGAGGCAAGCTATCTTTGGGAACATCGGGCGGGAGCTCCGGTGCAAATGACAGCGTGAAGTTATAGCTCCTGTCGAGGCCGGTCTTGTTGATTGCCGTCCGGTCGTCGCGTTGTAATTGCTGTCCCAGCCACCAGCAAACGTATTGCATGAGAACCCTGACCCCGTTCGCTTCTCCGCCCGCGCCAAAAGTAATCGGTATCTTAAGATCCTGCCCGCTCTGGTTTTCCGTCATCTTCAGCCCCAATTTATCGACTCTCAGAGCATATTCGGGGCCATCCTTGATTTCCTTGTGAAATTTCAGGTTGAAGCGATCTGCCAGCAGGTTCTGAAACATTATGTGAAGATCGTCGATGCTCCCTGGATGGTCGGTTCTGGCCTCGATATCGTAGCTGTCGGTATTGAGCCAATCTGGACCGCCCTCAATATGCCGCATGGGCACCCTGTACATCAAGCTGATCATGAGCTTCACGGGAATGTTTATCACCGTATAGCCATTCCCGCCGGGCAGCGGCTTTACCCCGCCGCCTCGCAGGCCCGGCTCAGAAAGCCTGACCGAAGCTACATCGAATCTAAGAACCTGTCTAGAAACTGCGACTGTCAGGACTGATTTGAAATGGCGCCGGGGTGGGTGGCACTCCGGCTCGGGGTCCCGTGCCATTGCTGAGAACCGGCAGTCGGGAGCCAGATGATATCAGTGCTAGCACTTCGCTCACTTTGTAAAGGTTTACACGTGCAATTTTGCGTGCGAAAACGCGCTTATTTGTGCGCTTTTTGCATCAAAAACGCCTTAAAGCAGCCTTATTTGCACTATTTTTCACCGGTTTGCCGGAACACATTAGCACATGCTGCGACGTCCGCTTGAACGGCGCTGCGTACGCAATTAACGTAATACCCTGCGGCGCGCCAGGCGCATGGTTCTTGTCTTGAAAGGGCCGAAATCACACTGGGCTTCAAGCCTTGGGGGATTCTCTGCTGTCGCATCTTCGGCATCCCCGCAGAGTTTTTGGACAGGTTCTAAGGCGCGCCGGATTTTCCTGGCATTGGGCAACAGAAATCAAGGCCCCGCCGAGTTCGACGGCCAGACTGTACGATCGTAGCTTGAGGACGGAACGCTGCATTCTTCTCACAATTGTCAACCGTCCACTGTGCCCTTTCCACTGCTCATCACGGCGCGGCGGCAATGGCAATAGCGCCAGCCGGGTCCGTTCCGGTAGCTGCGTTCAGCGTGGAACTGAGTGTGCCCGAACTCAGCATATAAGCCTGCAAATCAGGATTGCCCGCTACGTCCACCGCCAGAACGAAGCTCCCTGTCGAGTCCTCGGCCAGGCCAAGGTGGCCGCTCGGCCCAGCTGCAATGGTGCCGCTGGTCGTGAGCCCCGTGGATGAGACCGAGAAGCCCGCGATGTTGCCGTTCGAGCTGCCGCTGACCGATTGGTTGGCGACAAAGACGTAGTTGCCGTCCGCGGTCGGCAGGATGGCGGAGGGACCCGTTCCGCCCGCGGCATACGGAGAGCCGCCGATCTCGGTAATCCCATTGGCGGCGATGGAGAATACGCGCAGGCCTCCGGTTTGGGTTTGCGATGGCAGGGCGTCTGTCTCGCCGACGTAGAGAAAGCGGTTGGTAGGGTCGACAGATACTGTGTTGTCTCCACCCCCAGAGTTAACCAATTTCTGGGTTCCAAAGGCTCCGAAGGGATTGGCAGCGGCGGGGTTAAAGCGAACCAATTCTGTTCCGGCCGAACCCATGGCCACAAAGACATAGCAATCGGTGCACGAACTGGAGTCGTTGGGCGAGAGGGCGAGCTGGGTTGCGGTGGAGGCCGGCAGATTGAAGGCCTGCTCGGTTTCGCCTGCGGCGGCGAGTCCGCCCGTACTCGAATTGATGGCAATGGCATTGAGTTCGCCCGCGCCGGACTCCGTCTCGACCAGCCAGGAGTTGGTGGAGTCGACCTGCATGGTCGTGGCCGCGTCGGGGGCGATGACCGCGCCACTGTTTGCCGGGGTGAGCGCGCCTCCCGTCTGGATGGTGTACAGATAGATTCCGGATTCCGTGCTTACATACAAAAACTGCCCATTGGGGGCCACGGCGATGGCCAAAGGCGAGGATGGCAGCGTAACTGCGCCGATGGTATTCAACTGGCCCGAGGCGATGCTGAAGGCGACCGCCTGGTCCGTCGTCTGGTTCAGCACATAGAAGACGCCGCTGGTGCTGGACGAGGAGGTGCAACTGCCGGAGGAGGACGACGTGACCTCGACGCAGACGGCCGTGCTCTCGGAAACACCGTTGGACGAGCCGGTGACCGTGAGCTGATAGGTTCCGGTGGTGGTGGTGGACGATGTGGCCGCGGTCAGCGTGGAGGTTGCGGCCGTCGTCCCGCTGATGGAAACCGAAGCCGGAGAAAAGCTGCACGACGGGGGACTGGTGGCGCTGGTAGGAGAGCTGGTAACCGCGCACGAAAGGGCTACCGTCCCGGTAAACGAGTTCGACGGCGTGACGGAAATGGTGGTGGTGTTGCCTGCCGCCGCGCCGGGGCTCACCGTGATGGAGCCGCTGTTCGATAACGTGAAGCTGGTGGTGGTGATGCTGCTTGGCGCCTGCCAGAAATCGCCGCATCCGGCCAGCAGGCCAGTTGCCAATACTGCAACCAGGAGCGATGCGAACCTTGCCCATTTGCCGAGTTTCATTGCCGCTCCTTTGCCGTGCTTGCCGGATATTGCAGAACCGGGCCTGGGCGCGTTCATCCGCCATAACCAGCCCCAACTATCAAGTCTACGGCTTTCAGCGATGGAGCCATGAGGCGGCCTGCGCCGGCTTGCTTTGTATAAAGCATGCGGGCTTGGGCCGGCCTCAATCAAGAGACGCTCGCGGGTCCGAATCGCTCAGCTCAGCTTCGCGCGGCGCGCCTGCCAAACCAGCCTGGCCGCGGTCAGGTCTTCAATGGCCATGCCTACCGATTTGAAAACAATGCGCTTGACAGCCGGTGCGCGTGTTTTGCCGGCAAGAATCTCGCCGATTTCACAGTCGACTTTTGCGCCGGAGAGGCGGACGTCTCCCGATTCTCTCTCGACCGGGGAACGGGCTTCGGCAACGACGCAGCTTGAGAGCATGGCTTCGTCGTCCAGCTCGCGAAGAGTGGAACCGGTGGCTCCGACGGCCAGCACCAGAGCTTTGGGGCCGAGCCACTGGCCCTTCAGCACCGGATCGGGCGAGGCGGTTACCGTCAGAACCACGTCCGCGGCGGCGGCCTGCTCAATGGTCACAGCTTGCGCGCCTGCGCCTGTTTCCGTCGCAAGCCGTTCGGCGTTGGCCCCGGCGCGGCTCCAGATGCGGATCTCTTTCAGAGCCGGCCACACCAGCCGCAGAGCCTGAATGTGCGAGCGGGCCTGCACGCCGCTGCCCAGAATGCCGAGGCTGGTGGCGCCAGGCGGCAGCAGCGCGGCCGTGGCCACGGCGGAAACGGCCGCGGTGCGCATCTCGGTAATGAGGCGGCCATCCATCACAGCCAGCGGCTCTCCGGTCGAGCGGCTAAGCAGCTCCACGATGGCCATGTGGGTATGGATGCCCAGCTTCGGGTCCAGTTCGGCGTTCCCAGGGAAGAAAGTGACGGTCTTGACGCCCATGAAGTCGCCGTGGATTACCGGCATAACAGCGAACCAGCCATTGCGGAAACCTTCCGCGTTGCCGGCGCGAAGGATGGTTCGTGGCGGCTGATCGATCAACCCGGCGGAGTAGTCGATCAGAGCCTGCCGAATCGCCGGGATCAGCGCTTCGTAAGTTAGAACGGCTCGGACTGCTTGCTCGGAAATGTACATAGGCAAAACCATGCTACATTGCTGGCATCATGCTGAAGGGGCTATGGGCGAAGGTTCGCCGGGTCGATCAATGGCCTGAGGCACAAGCAACTGTGCGCATTGTCGAGCGGTACGTGGAGCCGTCAGCCGGGCGATACGAGTTCGATAAAAAACTCGCCGACGTCACGTTCGCCTATACCGACAATCAAGGAAGTCTTCAATACGGCTCGATCACTGTGCAGGATAGTTCGGATCTGTACGACGCGAAAGAGAACGATACCTTCTCAATTCGGGTCGACCCCATGCATCCTGAACGGTACTATTCGTTTGAGCCGACAAAAGCCGACGTGTGAACACATCACAGAACTTGCGCAAACAGTCCCGCGGCAGTTTTACGCCTGAGCATGATTGCTAACGCGCCCTGGAAAAGTGCGATCCTGAACCGTCGTTTCAGTTCGGCCAGTCACAGGAGGAGTTCGAGCAGGCGGTTGCGCTCACTGAGCACAACCTGGCTGGCGGTGGTGGCGCGGCCAGCATGAGTTCTTAAAGGCACGGGGAAATCTATCGATGGGATGGGAATCACGGCCAGCAAGATGGGGAGCCGAATCGCTCCAGCTCCCCGGCTCATCCGATCGACGAGTCGCCAGCCGGCTATTCCGTCCACCCCAGCGACGAAGATCTGTCGCCGAGGGTCCGGCTTGGCGGGTCCCTCTCCAGCAGAGCTCAACTCTGCTTCACCCGCCGAAGCCATGCTTAACCAAGACCTGGCTCTCGGCATAACCGAGAACAGAAAACCGCAAGTGCGCCAAACAGAAACTGTCTCAACTTGGTGGGGCACCCACACCTTTACGTGTGCTTATCAGCTCACATTGCAGCGCCTGCACTGACAGAACAACGTGCGCTTCTATGCACAGGCAAGCGGGCACGTTTGCGGGGTCGTTCGTAGACGCGAGCTTCTTTGCTCCATGGGTCGGCGAAGCGGGTGGACGACCGATTCAAAGTTTTATGTTCGGCTTTTCGGCACGAATGACTTCGTGCCCTGATACAGAACTTTCTGGCCGGCCATGGTTTTGCGGATCAACCCCTTCGACAGGAATGGGTCGACTTTCTCTATGCTATTTCCTATGGAACCGTCGTTCACTACCGCTCCTGAATTGCAACCCATAATAGACGAGCTATCCGCTCGCGAACCTATTTTTCATCGGCCCGAATTTGGAACCACTCGCGAAGATTTCGAGCGGATGACTACTGAGGACTACTGGGAGACCGGCGCTTCCGGACGCCAGTACTCCAGGGCCGCCGTGCTGGATGAATTGGAGAAGCGCTTCTCCGTCCGCACCAGGACATATGGGAGACCAGCGAATTCCAATGCCGCAAGCTGAGTGACGACACCTGGCTGCTCACCTATACGCTACTCCAGGACCATGCCCGGCTTACGCGGCGCACGACCATCTGGCGGCAAACCGCCGACGGCTGGAAGACTCTGTACCACCAGGGAACGATTGTGCAGGATGCGTGACTGGCGATTCAGCTGAGGACGACGGCAATCGCAAAGCCGTCATATCCCTTGATTCCTACCGTTTGAAGCACCGTCGCACTCAACCGGGGCTCCGCAGCCAATGCCTCGGTGAATCGGCGGACTCCCTCGATATCCCGGTCATTGCTTTCCTCGTTGAGGACCTTGCCCTCGCGAACTACGTTGTCAGCCACAATTACCGTTCCGGGGCGCGACAACTTCAACGCCCAATCCAGGTATTCCGGAAGGCTCTGTTTGTCGGCATCGATAAAGATCAGGTCGAAGGGCGCGTCGTCATCCAGGGCCGGCAGGCTATCGATCGCCCGGCCCACGCGCAGATCGACGCAATCGAGCACGCCGGCATTGCGCAGGTTTTCGCGCGCCACGTTTGCATGATGCGGGCTCGATTCCAGCGACACGATCCTGCCGTCAAACGGAAGCGCGCGAAACATCCAGATGGTGCTGTAGCCGCCGAGGGTTCCGATTTCGAGAATGCGGCGCGCCCCTGAGATGCGCACGAGGAGGTGAAGAAACTTGCCCTGGAGCGGGGTAACGTCGATGGGAGGAAGGCCGGCTTTTTTGTTTGCGGCCAGGGCGGCGGCGAGAGCGGCGTCGGCAGGGGTGAGCTGATCGCCGAAATACTGGTCCACCTTTGTCCAGAGGTGCTGCATGTCAGTCCCCTCTTATATTGACTGACCGCCGCTCAATGTGAGGAGCGTATTCAGAAATGCCTTCAATTCCGGACATTTGGAAGCAGCGACCGACAGATCTTTTCCTTGGAGAATACGGTTTCCGTCTCTCCATTTGGAGTAGTCACGGCGACAGGTGCCGAGTCGAAATATCTCCTTGATGAAATGGGACGGAGGCCGATTGTGGTTCACAGACTCCGGCGGCCCGCTCGGTGGTGTCCGATTGTGACCCGCAACTTTTTGAATTTCAGCCCAATACGGCAATAGCCAAGCCTCGAAGTCATGCTGGGCTGCATGAGGATGGAACCTGTTGTTCGGTCCCACCCAGTCGCGCATTTTAGTTTTGGCGTCCGCTGCGTCCTGGAAGTCATCGGTGCCCGTATAAACGTCTGTCAAGGCTATTACCGCATCTGCGGGGTCGCTGCCACCCAGCAGATTCTCAACCTCGCGGCGAAGCCTATCTCCCTTACTGATCCGGCCATTCGCCGTAAACATATTTAGACGTGGCATATTGCCGGCAAGCCGCGCGGCGAGAAATCTCTCCAAGTGAGGACGGAAGGCCTTCTCGGTTGTCCCTTCTACAATGATCACGATTTTCACGAGCGCGCTCCGAGACGTCCATTACTCCAAAGCTCGTCGAGAGTGTAATCATTGAGCCAGACAGCGAGATCGAGCTGATCGGCCCACTTCATGGTACTCATTCCGTCCTCATCTGCATCCATGACGACGACCTCCGCTGGCTGCAAGAAGCGAATGAGGCGATCCGAGTGAGTAGCAACGACAAGCTGCGTCCGGTTGGAAGCCTCTCGCATCATATCCGCGAGCAGGCTCAATAACTCCGGATGCAAGCTGACTTCGGGTTCGTCCAAAAGGGTCAGAGCGGTCAGGCCTGGACTTTGCAGCAATGTGGCCAGCCATAGAAACCGAAGAGTGCCTTCGGAAAGCTGGTGCATGTACAGCGGTTTGGAGAATCCAGTCTCCCGCCATACTAGTGCAAGCGTTCCAGCGGCTACCGGCGGAAAATCGAGACGATCAAAGCGCGGGAATGCGGCTCGAAGCGCGTCTTCAATTGCCTCAAATCGATTTCTATCCGTTTCCCTAAGATAGAAGAGGCAGGAAACCAGTTCTTCGCCATTGCGGCCCGGAAGTGTTGCGGGCTGCATCGGTTGCGGCAGGCGCACGGGTGAACGAGGATCGACGTTCAGCGCATGGTAGAAGGTAGATGAAGCAAGCCTGTTGCGAAACTCCTCCGGCTGTTGAAACATCTTTGGCACTTGCGACAAAGATGTTTCAAGCGGGTTGTGTGTCCAAGTGGGACGGACGGCCTTGAATGAAGTCCCCGGAGCAGCATTCCGATCTACTTCAGAGTACTTGATGTCTTGACCGAGCGACCAGATGTGGACGAACGGCTGTACGTGCTCTCTCCGCGATTCAATGAGTGTTTCCTGGCTGATGGAATAGGCCACAGCCTGTGGAGTAAGCCTGAGTGAGTAATAGAACGGCTCATGACCAGGGAGCTTCATTGATATTTTGAGGCCTAATTGAACGGCCCGATCATATGTCAGTATGCTCGACAGTCCTGATAATTCCGAGATCGACTCGCTCAGCTTCCCCTGCGCCGATTTCGCCAAAAGGGAAAACACGTCCAGAATAGACGTCTTACCGGTTCCGTTGGCTCCGATCATCACGGAAAGCGGGCGCAGCGGTAACTGAACGTCGTAGAGGCGACGGAAGCCATTGATCGATAAATCCATAAAGCGAGATGTTTCGGGTGGCGTCATTTCTTGCTTTTTAGTTTCCTCGGCACCATGGGCATTGTCAACGGCTCCAATCTCGCTCGAATGCCCTGATGGCGGCTGAGAGGATTGGCCTCGCCTACTTATCCCGCGCCACCACAAAATCGGGAACCCACAGTAGCGCGCGCTTGTACTCCGATTCGGGCAATTGAGCCAGCGCCTGGCGCGACTGCTCAGCGTACCGGTCGGCTACGGACATGGCGTACTCCACCGATCCGTTGCGAACCAGTATCTTCTGAATCTGCTCCCGGCTCACGTTCTCAAAGCTGCGGTCGTCCAGCACCCTCTGAATGGCTTGCCGGTCGGCTGCCGTTCCGTGGTCGATGGAGTGGATCACCGAAAGCGTCGCCTTGCCCTCGCGCAGGTCGCTGGCCACAGGCTTGCCCAGAACCTCCTCGGTCGCCGTCAGGTCGAGCACGTCGTCCACAATCTGGAACGACAACCCGACCGCCCGTCCATACGCGGCCAGCCCTGCCTCCTGGGCCTCGGTAGCGCCGGCCAGCACCGCGCCCAGCCGCATGGAGACGGCAAAAAGGCAGGCGGTCTTGCGAAAGATCAGGTCGTAGTATTCGGCCTCGGAGACGGCTTTCCCCAGCTTCTGAATCTGCAGTAGCTCGCCTTCGACCATTTGCTGGGTCAGGCCGATGAGCAGGTCGAGGACGCGCAGGTTTTTCTCTTCCAGGGCCACGCGGAAGGCCTGCATGTAAAGCCAGTCGCCAGCCAGCACGCACTTTTCGTTGCCCCAGGTGGTATTGGTCGAAGGGCGTCCGCGCCTGGTGCTCGCGCCATCGATAATGTCGTCGTGAACCAGCGTTGCGGTATGCACCATCTCCACCACCGCGCCCAGCCGGATGGCGCCATGTCCAAAGTACCCGAGCGTGTGCGATGAGAGCAGCAGCAGCGACGGCCGAATGCGTTTGCCGCCGCCCTCGCGCAGGTATTCGGCAATCTCCGTAATGGTGCTCACGCTGGAGGCAGCGTCGCGGCCCAGTTCCTGTTCGATTGCCACGAGGTCGTCCCGCAGCAGATCGAAGACTTCCCTCGCCGTCGCTATCGCCAGTGTGCTCAAAGGTCTCCGGTTCTTGTGACTTATCTTACAGCGCGGCTGCCGCAACTGACAGGCTCACCTGCGGGATGGCCGCCCCAGAGCAGGTGGCTCAGTTGGTGCGGTAGTTGGTAAACTGCAAATCCACTCCCAGATCCTTGCCGCGCAGCAGGGCGATAATCCCCTGCAGCTCGTCCCGGTCCTTGCTCGATATCCTCACAGTATCGCCCTGGATGCTGGCCTGGGCTTTCTTTTTCGAGTCCTTTACCAGGCGCACAATTTCCTTGGCCTTCTCAATGGGGATGCCCTGCTGCAGGTTGATCTTTTGCCGTACGCTCTTGCCGGAGGCTTCTTCCATCTTCTCGTAGGTTAGATTCTTCAGGGAAACGCCGCGCTTCACGAGTTTCTGCCCAAGAATCTCCTTTACCGCCTCCAGCTTGTACTCTCCCGCCGAGGCCAATTGAATCTCTTTGTCGCCCTCAACCAGCGTGACCTCGGAGTGAGAGTCTTTCAGGTCGAAGCGCTGGCGAATCTCCTTCAGCGCCTGGTCGATGGCGTTGCGAACTTCCTGAATGTCCACCTTGCTGACAATGTCGAACGAATTCTCCTGGGCCATGTCTTCTCGCTTTTCGTGTTACCGCACGGGATGGATCGGCCTTCATTAGACGGCCGGGTTCGCCTGTCTTACGGGTCGGTTCAACTCTATCAGTTTCCCACGTCCGCCCCAAGGCGAAACAGTTTGCTGAAGTTTTTCGTGGTCGCGGAGGCAATTTCTTCCTCCGAAGTGCCGTGCAGGCCGGCTAAACACTGGGCGGTTCGCGTTACCCAGGCCGGTTCGTTTCGTTTGCCGCGGTCGGGTACGGGCGCAAGCCACGGTGCGTCGGTCTCCACCAGAAGCCCGTCCAGGGGCAGTCGAGCGGCCACATCGCGCAGCGGCTGGGCCTTGGGATAGGTGAGATTTCCGGCAAAAGAAACAAGAAAACCAAGTTCCAGCGAGTGCCGCGCCTGTTCCCATCCGCCGCCGAAACAATGCATCACGCCGCCCAGGCCGCCTGGACGCCAGTGTATGTCCAGGATTTCGAACAGATCGTCCCAGGCGTCTGTGGACTCGTTTGTGCCGCGGCAGTGGATGAGGATGGGCCGCTTGCGTGCCGCGGCAATCTCCAGTTGCTTGATCAGCCCCTCACGCTGGACCTCGTGCGGCGCGCCCTCGTGGTAGTAGTCCAGGCCAACCTCTCCGCATGCAATCACCTCCGGCTCGGCCAACAAGCCATCGAGTTTGGCAAGCACTTGGTCGTCTGCTTCGGGCGTCGTGTGCGGATAAATCCCGGCGCTGGCGTAGAGCCTCGGCACCCCTGCCTGTCCATTAAATTCCCGGCAAATCCGCAGCGCCCCATCCATCCCCGCAGCCTGCTCGCCAATCCCGATAGCCAGCACCGCGCCAATGCCAGCGGCGAACGCACGGCTGAGCATCGCCCCGCGGTCCTCCGCGTAGCGCTCACTGTCCAGGTGCGCATGGGAATCAATTAGCAAAGTTATCTCCTGCTAGCTCAGTTCGAAAGGGATCACCGGAGGATGCAGCACATGCAGACCGAGGTGGTTTTCAAAGCCATCAAAGTCGCTGTCTTTGTGTAGTAAATGATGTCCTTCGTTGATGCAGAAAGTGGCAATGAGGCAATCGATTGTGCTACGAATGGTTACGCCCTTTTTCCGCAAGAAGCGATAGTTTTCAGAAGATTGTATGGTCAGACGCGTGCCGCCTGTTTCAAAAACATTGAAGCTCAGCAGCCAGTTGCAGGTTCTTTCGGCTTCCCGGCTAGTGTGAAATCCCTGTAAAACCTCGCATAGAATGAGGCTTGATAAACCAATACCCTTGTTTTCAAGAGCAAAATTCAGCCATAAAGTCTGCGCATTGGCTTTATCGTTCAGGTAATCGATCCAGACTGATGTATCGACAATGACCACGCGGCTCGGCCCTTCACTTTACGAGACTTTTTTCATGGAAGAAATCCATGCGGAGAGCGAAGGACTATTTCGTTCCGCTCCTTCCGCATCTTCCTGCCAGTTCATAAAACGGCCCTGGCGCATCTCGTCCAGGTTTCCTTCCCATTTAACCTTGCCCCATAATTCACGTATGCCCACCTGGCGCTTGAGCTGCACGGCCAAACGAAGCGCCTCCTCGACCACAGCCTTTTTGGTGGACTTGCCGCTCAAGGCCAAGGCCCTGCTCATCAACTTATCGTCGATCTCAATATTCGTACGCATCGCTCGGCATCTCCGGCCAATTGCCCTTTTTCACCAGTTCCGCATGCCACTCGTCCAGACGGCCCTCGCGCTCGGCTGCCTTCCGATCAATCTCCTGCAAACGGAAGACTTCCTCGACCTTCTTCTCGTGGACTTTGAGCGCGACCAGCTTGCGCAGGCAGGCTTCGACCGCAGCTTTTTTGGTGGTGGTCCCGGTAGCTGCCATCGCCTGCTTCATCAACTCGTCGTCGATCTCGATATTCGTCCGCATCGCCACATCTCCGATGTGTAAGGATACCGCAAATTATGTGTATGAACAAGGGGCGAAACAGAAGAAAGGGCAACCTACTGGAGATGCAGTCCCGTAAACGCACCGGGGATGACTATCTTCTTCACGCCGCTTCTTTTCGTCAACTCTTTGCAGAACCGCTCACGGTCGGCGTTATATCCCTCGAACGTGATGCGGGCATGAGTACCTGCAACCTCGATAGCCTCCATGGAGGCGGTTTCTGCGTACTCAACTTCCTTCCAGGGGATCGAGACCTTCCTTCGCCACCACCAGTGGCACTCAATCCCATCCTCGTCTGTGACGATGGTCTTTGGCCACCCGAGAAGAAAGCAGACCACGAATCCCACGAGCGCTAGGCACCCCCACGACGGCCAATCCGGCTCACCCCACTTCCGGCAAAGAAGGACGGTCAGCATGGCTGACACCCCGCCAAACAACAGCTTCAATGCTGCCGATCCGCGATAGATCAGCTTCTTGCCCTTTCTTGCGGCGTGGCTCAGCCGGGCTTCCAGGAGGATGACGGAGAGGCCCGAATAGACCGCCGGCGTCAGCCACCAGTTGTATGCCATCACTTCAGCCGCGCCCCCAGCGGCACTTCTTCCAAAAACCCAGCCAACACCGGTGCTCCATCAGGAGGCAGCGAAGCCGCCAGCAGCATCCCATTCGATTCCAGTCCCCGCATCTTGCGCGGAGCCAAGTTGGCCACAATCACAATCTTGCGCCCAATCAGCTTTTCCGGCTCGTAGTATTGCGCAATCCCGGCCAGAATTTGCCGCTTCTCGTAGCCCAGGTCAACTTCCAGTCGCAGCAGCTTGTCGGCCTTGGGAATGCGTTCGACCACCAGAATCTGGGCCACACGCAACTCAACCTTGGCAAAGTCGTCGATGGTAATATGCTGCGCTACTTCCGGAGTAGCAGCCACATGTTCCGCAGGCAGCAGCGGAGCGCCCGCAGGCGCGGCAACCGGCGTCGTGCTCAGCCGGCTGCTGGCCAACTCCGCCGGAACCTGGTGTACTTGCGCCGTTTCCACTGGCCTCGCGCCATCGACCGGAGCCGTGGTGGGTCGGGTCACCTGTGCATGGACGGCCGGCGACGACGGTACAGTCCCGGCGAGCTGTCCCTGCACGGAAACCACAGAGGGCGAGGCCGCTGCGGGCGACGGCGACACTGCGAGGGCCGAGGGGGGCTCCTCCGGCGACGACTTCCCCGAGTTCTCTTTAACCCCGGCCGCTTCCACCGCGTTGCGATTGTTCTCGTCTTCAAGATTTTGCATACGTTCCACTGCGTCCTTCTCCGCGCGGGGAAACAGCGGCGCGGGCTCCCCGAACTGCGTTCCGGCCGTCAATCCGCCCCAGGCGAGTTCTGTCAAAAATCCATTGCGGGCGGCATCCCGAATCTCGCCCAGCCCCAGTTGCCGCCACACTTTAGCCGCCGCATCCGGCAAAATCGGGTACACCAGCGCGGTGATAATGCGAATCGCCTCTGCGGCCGTCGCCAGAACCCGCGCCTGCACCAGCGCATGATCCGCTTCCGAGCGGTCCACCGGGCGCTTCCACGGCGCGTTTGCAGTCAGGTAGCCATCCGTCTCCGCCACCAGAAGCCACAGCGCCTTCAGAGCTTCACTGAAGTTCAGCTCGTCAAATGCCGGCCCGAACACGGCAATAGTTTGCACGGCCTTTTCGCGCAGTGCGGCCTCAGCGCTGGTCTCCGCGCCAACTTCCGGCAACACCCCGTCAAAATACTTGTGAACCATGTTCACCACGCGGCTCACCAGGTTGCCGTAGCCGTTGGCAAGGTCGCCGTTGTAGCGCTGCACCAGCGCCTCGAAGCTGAAGCTGCCGTCCTGCCCAAAGGGAATCTCCCTCAGCAGGAAGTAGCGCAATGCATCGGCTCCCAGAACCTGTTGCACGGTGTCGGCCCGCACAATGTTGCCGCGCGACTTCGACATCTTTCCCTGGTCGAACAGCAGCCAGCCGTTAGCCTTCACCGAGCGCGGAGGAGCAATGCCCGCGGCCATGAGAAACGCCGGCCAGTACACGCAGTGGAAGCGGGTGATCTCCTTGCCGACCAGGTGCATGTCCGCCGGCCAGAATTTCGCGAACCGCGCCTGATCCACGGCATCGTTCGACCCATACCCCAACGCAGTCATATAGTTGGCCAGCGCGTCCAGCCACACGTAGATCACATGCTTCTCGTCGCCCGGCACGGGAATGCCCCACGAAAAGCTCGTGCGGCTCACCGACAAATCCTTCAGCCCGCCACGCACGAAGGAAATTACCTCGCGCCGAGTCGACTCCGGCGCCATAAACCCCGGATTCGCCTCATAAAACTCCAGCAGCTTCCTCTCAAATGCCGACAGCTTGAAGAAGTAATTCTCCTCGCTCACCGTCTCGGTAACGATGCCGTGAATGGGACAGATCGTTCCCGGAGGCCCTTCGATCCACTCTTCGCAGCTCACGCAATACTGGCCTGTATACGAGCCCTTATAGATGAAGCCCTTGTCGCGCAGGGTAGCGAACAGCTTCTGCACTCCCCGCTTATGCCGCTCTTCCGTTGTCCGGATGAAGTCATCGTATGTGATCCCCAGCCGGTCCCAAAGCCCGCGAAACTCAGCGGCGATTTTGTCAGCAAACTCCTGCGGCGTTCGGTCCGCTTTCTCGGCACTGCGCTCAATCTTCTGCCCGTGCTCATCCGTGCCGGTCAGGAACCACGTCTCAATACCCAGCGCCCGCTTCCGCCGCGCAATCGCATCGCAAACAATCGTCGAGTAGGCGTGCCCCAGGTGCGGCCGCGCATTCACGTAGTAGATCGGCGTGGTCAGGTAAAAGCGCGCTGGGCTGGGAGCATTGGTGGTCATAGGCGGGATAATTGGTTCCGTTTTCCTCGTCGGCAGGCGGGAATCCAAAGGCGATCTCCTCACTATCTTAGGTTGCCGCGCGGTGAGCGTCAAACACGGAGGTCTGTGTCGCTCTGTTAAAATCACCTTGAAAAATCGAGCATTTCTGAGGCAAAGCAAAGTGTATTTGGAATTGCAGAAAAGGCTGGCCACCCGCCTTCGCGGTTTGCTCGGCGAAAAGTACGGTCTCCAGCTTGAGTCCATTCCGCTGGAGACTCCGCCCGATTTGCAATTCGGCGAACTGGCCACGCCCATTGCCTTCGAGTTGGCTCGCAAGCTCCGCAAGGCCCCCAAAATTATCGCCCAGGAGATCGTAACCGCGCTTGGGGATCTCGACGGCTTCGCCGGCTTCGAGGTCGCCGGCGCCGGCTATATCAATGCTCGCTTGGATCGCGCTGCAGGCGTACGGCAGGTTGCAGGCGGCGAAAGTCTGGTCCGAGCTGAAAGCGGATTGCACTCGCTGGTCGAACACACCAGCATCAATCCAAACAAGGCCGCGCACATCGGCCATCTGCGCAACGCCATCCTCGGCGACACCTTCGTCCGTCTCCTCCGCGCCTCCGGCCAAAAAGTCGACGTCCAGAACTACATCGACAACACCGGCGTCCAGGTGGCCGATGTAGTTGTGGGCTTCCTGCATCTTGAAGGCCTATCGCCGGCAGACGTTCGCGGGCTCCAGCTTAAGCTCAAGCTGGAAGGCGAACGCATCGACTATTACTGCTGGGACCTGTACGCGCGCACGTCGCAATGGTACGAACAGGGCAGCGAGGAAGAAAACGCGGCGCGCAAGAAGCTGCGCTACGCAACCTTGCATGAGATTGAGCAAGGCAACAACGACACCGCCGAGATCGCCGAACTGATTTCCACCGCCGTCCTCCGCCGCCATCTTGAAACCATGCTGCGCCTCGACATCGAGTACGACTTCCTGCCACGCGAGAGCGAAATCCTGCACCTCAAGTTTTGGGACGCCGCCTTCGAGCAGCTCAAGCAAACCGGCGTCCTCTACTTCGAGACCGAGGGCAAAAACAAAGGCTGCTGGGTGATGACCCGCCCCGGCGCCCAGCTTACGGAAGGCGAAACAAACGAAGACGCCAAAGTCATCGTCCGCTCCAACGGCACAGTAACCTACGTCGGCAAAGACATCGCCTATCACCTATGGAAGTTCGGCCTGCTTGGCAAAGACTTCGGCTACAAGCCGTTCTTCAGCTACCCCGATCATGAGTGCTGGATCTCCGCCGTTCAGGGTGACGATCCTCATCCGCAATTCGGCGGCGCACAGGCCATCTACAACGTAATCGACGCGCGCCAGTCCGACCCGCAAGCCAACGTAATCCAGGCGCTGCGCGGCATGGGATACACCAACCAGGCCGATCGCTACACGCATTTCAGTTATGAGATGGTCGCCCTCACTCCGCGCTGCGCCGTCGAACTCGGCTACGATGTCTCCGCGGAGGACCAGGCCCGTCCCTACATCGAGGTCAGCGGGCGCAAGGGCTTCGGCGTCAAGGCCGACGACCTCATCGACAAGCTCATCGCCGCAACCCGCGCCGAAGTCGATTCCCGAGGCACAGGCCGCGACGAAGCCGAACGCCAGCTTATCGCCCAACAGATCGCCATCGGCGCGCTGCGTTACTTCATGCTCAAGTTCACCCGCAACTCGGTCATCGCTTTCGACTTCAAAGATGCATTGAGCATGCAAGGCGAAACTGGTCCGTATATCCAGTACGCCGTGGTACGTACTCGCAATATATTCCGCAAGGCTGGGACAACTCCGGAAGCGGTGCTTGCCGAGTTTGAGAAGCTACCCATTTTTGACCCGTACCTGCACGGCGAGGATGCTGAGGATATTTGGGCGCTATGGCTCCGCGTTGCACGCCGTTCGCTGGTGTTGGAGCAATGCATCGCCACCTCAGAGCCTGCGCACTTGGCTAAGCACGCCTTTTTGTTAGCCCAGGAGTACAGTACTTTCAACCACAAGCATCACATCCTCAGCGAAGAAGATCCCGCGCGCAAGGTCTTCTTGCTTGCGACGGCAGCCGTCACCCTGCGAGAGTTGGTCTTGGTCCTCGGCTGGCTGGGAATCGAGAGCCCGGAGGCGATGTAGCCTGGCCTCAACCTGCGCCCCGCTCGCCTTTCCCGCTTCGCCCCGTACAATAAAGAAGGAAGAAACAACTACCAAAAGCATGGCGCAAACCGAGCAAAGCAAGCCCTCAAATCCCGAGGACCAAAAGCAAACCCCGCCCAGACGCGACGAAGACCCGGTCGGCAAGGTCTACGACTCGCGCCTCATCCGGCGGCTTGCTCATTACCTGCGCCCTTATTGGTGGCAAGCTGTTGTGTCTGCCCTGGCCGTCTCATTCAAATCGGCAAGCGATGTATCCGGCCCCTACCTGACCATGGTCGGCATCGATACCTATCTCTCCGGCAGGACCGGTCCCGTTACCAACTGGCTTGGCCGTCGCCTTCCCGCCGATCCCGCAAAAGGCATCACCGATTTAGCCGGCCTCTACCTCATCGTCCTCCTGTCCGCCTATTTCTTCGAGTTCATTCAGACCTACCTGATGCAGTGGACCGGCCAGAAAATCATGTTCGATCTGCGCCGCGACATCTTCCGCCACATGCAGCGCATGCACATCGGCTTCTTCGACAATCACGCCGTTGGACGCCTGGTCACGCGCCTCACCAGCGATGTGGACGCCATCAACGAAATGTTTACCGCCGGCGTTCTGTCCATTGTCGATGACTTTCTCAATCTCACCATCATGGCCATCGTGATGCTGAACATCAACTGGTGGTTGGCGCTGATTGCGTTCGCCGTGCTGCCGCTCATTCTTGTGGTTACCCGCCTCTTTCGCGATCACGTTCGTGAGAGCTATCGCCGCGTCCGCGCCGCCATTGCCCGCATCAACAGCTTTATTCAGGAGCACATCGGCGGCATGATGGTGGTGCAGTTGTTCAATCGCGAACAGCGCGCTTACGACGACTTCGAGGTGGTCAACCGGCAACACATGATCGCTTTCAAAGACACCATCTTCGCCTATGCGCTCTACTACCCTGCGGTCGATCTGCTCTCTGCTGTGGCCATTGCGCTGGTGGTTTGGCGCGGAGGATTCGGCGTGCTCATCGGCGTGGTGACCATCGGCACACTGAATATATTCATCCAGTACTCGATGCGATTCTGGCGGCCCATTCAGGACCTGAGCGACAAGTACAACATCCTGCAATCGGCCATGGCGGCGTGCGAGCGTATCTTCAAGCTGCTGGATACCCCGCCTGAGATTGTGAACCCCGAGTATCCCAAACATGGAGACGGATCGAACCGCATCGAGTTTCGCCACGTGTGGTTCACCTATCAAAAGCTGACCGAAGACCAGCGCGTTGCCGTCTCCGCGGCCGGACCCGGCGAGTTAGCCGCTCTGCCCAACATTGAGTGGATACTCAAAGATGTATCGTTCACCATCGAGCCTGGGCAAACGGTAGCCATTGTGGGCCACACCGGCGCGGGCAAGACTACCCTCACCAGTCTCATGATGCGTTTCTACGACGTGACCGCGGGGCAGATACTGCTCGATGGCGTTGATCTGCGCGAGCAGGATCTGCTGACTCTGCGCAAGCATTTCGCGGTGGTTCTGCAAGACCCGTTTCTGTTTACCGGAACGCTCCGGGAGAACATTCGCCTGGGCAATGCGGACATCCCCGACGCGGAACTCGAGCGGGCCGCGCGCGACGTCAACGTGCTGGACTTCATCGAGAGCCTTCCGCACAAGTTCGACGAGGCGGTCGGAGAGCGCGGCAACTCCATGTCCACCGGCCAAAAGCAGCTCATCAACTTTGCCCGCGCGCTGGCCTACAACCCGCGCATCCTCATCCTCGACGAGGCCACCTCAAGCGTCGATACAGACACGGAGCTGCGCATCCGCAGCGCACTCGAGCGCATGGTAGAGGGCCGCACCAGCGTCCTGGTTGCGCATCGCCTCTCCACCGTCCAGCGGGCAGACACCATTCTGGTAATGCACAAGGGCCAGTTGCGCGAGATAGGCTCGCACCAGCAACTGCTGGCGAAGCGCGGCCTCTACTGGAAGCTCTACCAACTCCAGTACAAGGACCAGGAGCAGGGAACAGCCCACAGCCATCACCCACCAGCCGCCGCCGCAGTCCCCGAACCTTCCATCGCCCCAGCGCTTTGAGCGAGCAGGTTGGATCATCTGCCAGCATCCAACCGTCTGTCTCCCTACTGTCGGTCCAAATCTGGTTCCGCGCTGTTTTGCCGCCAATTTGGCGCTGATTCAGATCCTTGCCTCCGGGCGACGACGCGCGGCCCCAGCCCGCTGGCATCCATCAAGAGTTGCACCACTTGCCAAATGCCTGGCAAGCTCAATACGAACCCAGCGAAGGCCCACCCAAAATTCAGGTGCTCAAGAGCTCTGCCCATCGCGCGTATGCCTTCCACATCCGAATTGCCATCGGCAGAGGCGTAACGAACTCTGCGTATCGCCCCTGGTGGCAGGACCTCGGCATCGATGATCCTTAATCCCACCGGGCCTCTTGCCTCAAGCCACGCCCGCAGTTCGCTGCACGGTCCACAACTGGCGGCGATATAGATGGTGGCGTTGGGGCCGGAATAGTAAGGCTTCCACCTGAAACGCCAGTTGTGCACGGCCGCTCGATATTCTCGCCAATCATTCCCGAATCGGCGAGCGAGATCCTCGCGTTCATCCCACTCGGCAATTCCAGCGCCGTAGATGGCGGACAATATTGCAGCGAGGGCCAGCCAGCCGTTCTGCAACAGTCCGGCCCAACCTAGCATGACCGCGGCGCAGGACATCTGCATGGGGTTAGCGCAGTACCGGTAGATACCGCTGGTGACCAGGCGGCGCGGAGGGTCATAAGGAATCGGGGTGCCGCCGCCTCTTGTGGCAAACTCCATCACGGCGGAGACGCCGGGAACAGCGAGCAACAATAGCACCTGGATGCCGACCTGGCCGATCCAGGAAGGCAGCAGAAAGAAAGAAGCCCAGCCCGCGCCGGGGCGGAGAGCAAATGCGGTCTCGGGCACAAAATAGAGGAAGAGCAACGCGGAGGTTGCGGCTTGGAAAGCCGCTCGCGCGCGGAGGTGCGTGCCGCTCATGGTCCACTCCGCGATCAACAGTGCCGGCGCTAGAACGACGAGTGCTGCGAGAGCTTCTCCAATGAGCCAGTGCGGACCGAGGAGTACCAAAGGTCTGCACAGCGGCATGGCTATCAGGTCGGTGGTGACCATCAGCGCAGCAAGCCAGCAAACACCGAGACGGGGAAGTGCGAGTTGGGGCACGAGTCCCCAGAGAATTGCCCAGCCGGCGAAGCACTCGATAGGCATTCCGCGAAAACGGACGGAATCGCCAGAGAAGGTCCACCAGCCTGTGCGCAGATTGATTGCTTGCACCGCAAGCAATGCCGGCACGACCCAGAGAAGACTGAGCAGGCAGGCCGCAAACTGTTTCGCGCGATTCCGATTGAGCAGGCGCAGGATCAGCGCGGCGGTCAGCGGGAGGTAGACAGCTGCGGCAGCTTCCCAGTCGGTGAGTTGCATTCATCGGCTCCGGTCAGGCCCATGGGGCGCGGCATTTGCTTGAATGAGATACCGTACCGCCTGATCCACCGCGACTCGTTCCAGCGGAGCAAAGTACCACGCCGGATCAAGCTCTCGCTTGAACTGTATGCGCCATGTAACCCGTGTATGGGATGGATCGAGCTCCTTCCATTCAACCTCGCTGGCATCCCAGTCAATCCATTGCGTCAATTTGCTGTGGTCGCTGACCGTTTGGAAGCGCACAAAGCCCGGACGGCGTTCCGTCACCTGCATGATCAGGTCGCCCGGGGGATCTCCTTCGGCGCCCGCAAAATGAATGGTTCGCATGGCGCCGATCTCCAGGCCCACGCCCCATGCCTCAAGAGGTCGCGGGAATCCGATGTTCAACGCCGCCGGCAATGCGGTGCTAAGATCCGGGCTGGATGCCAGATTCCGTTCCACCACGTTCGCCGCGGCATTCACTACGCTACGAATTTCTACGGTCTGATTTCGATTGAACGACAGCGCGGGAATCACGCCCTCCATTGACATTGGCAGCAGAACAAGCGCCACACAACTCAAAGTTGTTTTGCGCTTGAGGCGCAACTCGTCAACAACAACCCCAACAACAATTCCAATCACGTAGAACAATGGCGAAGCCATAAGAATGCACAGGTATCCTTCGCCCACTAAAGGAGCAATGATAAGCAGGGCCAACGTGATGCCCTTGACAATTCCACCGGTAAGGGATTTCGCCTTCGGTGTCAGCGCAAGCAGAATCGCCAACACTGCTGGAATCCCAACGAACATTGCCGCGCTGTGCGCAAGTCCTTCATGCATCAAAACCCGGTAAAGTAGCGCCCCTGTTGTGAACGCGACGGTAATCGCTACCATCGACCATTGCGCCGAATTGATTTTTCCGCTTTGCTCGCCCGCGTCAGTCGTCGCTGCCTCTCGCTTCTTCTGCCGAGCCTCGATCATGCTTAGGACAAATACTCCAACCACGTACAACGGCATCAGGGCGATAACGATCCACATGAACTCCCCGCGAAATAGCGGAGCGATAATCAGCACCGCAACCGCAATGGTTTTCAAGATTGACCCAGCCCTGGTCTTTGCCTTCGGAGTAAACATTAGTAGAATTGCGATCAACCCCGGTGACATGGAAAATAGCGACGACAGCGCGATAAACCACAACCACGAGTTGGCTGTTGCAATGAACAAACGGAGGCGGGACATCTGCTCGAACAGCACAGCAGCCCAAACCACGAACACAGCAACCAAAACCATCCATCTACGTTGCACCGGTCCGATCGCTCTTATCTTCTCGCCAATCTGAAACATCTCGTTCCTGCCTCTCCCGTGCTCGCCTCAATCAGGCCCTGGGCAAAAGCTCCGCCTCTCGCAGCAGCGCGAGAACCTTCGTTCGCACCGGCTTCAGAACCGGCAACCTGGCGAGCGCAAGCAGCTTCAATGTCAGGTCGATTGCCCCATCCGCCAGTCGCCTCGTCCGCATCTGCTCCGCCGAGTCGTCATACAGAAACATCACCAGAAGGCCCATTTGCAGCGCCCACAATGCAACCGGCAACAGCACGTTAAGGTCGTTGGGAAGTTTTTCGCGCTCGACGGCAAGTCGAAAAACGTCCATGCTCCGCCTGCGAATCTCTTCCGTTCCAACACCAAGGCATGAGAGCGGGTGCCCAGGTTCACCGGTATAGCGAAAGACAACTCCCAGCAGCTTGCGGTCGTCGATCGCCAGATCGAATTTGGCGTGCATGGCTGTCCTCAGCCGCGTCTTCAGATTCCCCGTTCGGCCGAAGGCGTCGGCGCATATCCGCTCCTGGTCGGCCTGCACGGATTCGTAATAGGCCTGGATGATGGCTTCCTTTGAGGGGAAGTAGTAGTAGGCTGCGCCTTTGGCAACGTCGGCGCGGGTCGCCACGTCCTGCATGGTCGTCGTGTCAAAGCCCTTCTCGCGAAACAGGTCGAGCGCGCACAGAAAGATGTGTTGCCGCGTCTGCCCCCCTTTGCCGGTGATCGGATCATTTTTGACCATGGTCAAATCATGAATCAAGAAGGAACAAGAAGTCAAGCAGTTATTTTGAACGCGGTCAATTTGCTGAGACTAGGAGGGGAGAAACGCCTGACGCGCCTTTTGTCCCGCACAGATGCCCCCATTGAGCAATTCGGATGGCCTCGACGAGACATCCGTCGCCGGCTGCCTTCATGCCAACGCGCGCAAACTCCGCCGCAGTGCTTCCGGAGCCTCACCCGGAATCATTCGCTCCACCTCGTCGTGGGTGCTCTTCCACGCCGGCAGCGCCCGAGCCATCAGGTTGCGCCCCTTCACGGTGAGTTTCAAAATGCGGCTTCGGCCATCGGACGGGTCCGGAATAATCTTTACCAATCCGCCGCGCTCCAGAGGCTTCAAGGCCGCGGTCAGGGTGGTTCGATCCATGGCCAGCAACGAGGCCAGGGGGCCCATCGCCGGCGGTTCCGGGCGATTGAGAGACATCAGCAGCGAGAACTGCCCGTTGGTCAGCCCAAATGGGCGCAGGGCATCGTCGAATCGCCGGGCCAATGAGCGCGCCGCCCTTTGCACATGGAGACAGAGGCAGCAATCCCGCACCATCAACGTCGCTTCGTACGGCAGCGCTTTTCCACTTGACACAGAGCCATATTAGTTGATATCAACATAATCGTCAACAGTAACTGCTCCGCGCCTCTTTCCCCGATTTGAACGCGGGCTGTGAAACTGCCTGAATGGAGGTCCTCATATGGCTTTCCTGCGCGATCTTAAAATTGCCGTGCGCTCGCTGGCGCGAGTTCCCGCGCTGTGGATCACAGTCGCCGTCACGCTGGCCCTGGGCATCGGCGCCAACGCCGCTATCTTCAGCGTGGTTCGCGCCGTGCTCCTGCGTCCGCTGGCCAATCGCGACGAAGACCGGCTGCTCTACATCCGCCAAAGCGCCCCCGGCATCAACCAGGCCAACGCCACGTTTTCTGTTCCCGAAATCAACGACATCGGCAGCGGTTTGAAGTCCATTCAGGAGCTAGGCACATTTTCGGAGATCGACTTCACGATCGTCGGTCTCGGCACGCCGCACGAAGTCCCCGCCGGGGTGGTAGACGGCCACTACTTTGAAGTGATGGGACTGCGCCCCGTGCTGGGACGCCTGCTGACCCCCGCCGACGACGGCCAAAATGCCCCCGGAGCGATCGTGCTGACCTATCATTTCTGGCGGGCTTCGCTGCATTCCGATCCCAGCGTGCTTGGAAAAACCGTGCGCCTGGAGAGCTGCTGCGGAGCGCGGTCCGCCACCGTGGTCGGGGTTCTGGAGCCATCGGTCCCCTATCCCGTATCCACCGAGATTATCGCCAACATCGTCACCAGCCCGCACCATCTTTCCGCCACCATGGTTACCGGCCGCGAGCATCGCATGACCGAGGTATTTGGGCGGCTCGCTCCAGGCGCAACCGTGGATGCGGCGCGTGCCGAGCTCAACACCGTCTACGGATCCATGATCGCCGCGCATCCCGAGGTGTACAAGCCCGAAGATCATTTCCGCATCGACGTAACGCGCATGCACGACCAGATCAATGCGCGCGCCAATACCATCTTGTGGGTGCTGTTTGCGGCATCGGGATTGCTCTTCATCATCGCCAGCTCCAACGTGGCCAACCTGGTGCTTGCGCGTACGGTTCGCCGCGAGCCGGAGTTGGCCATCCGCCTTGCGTTGGGAGCAAGCACCGCGGTTCTGCGCCGTTCGCTACTTGCCGAAAGCCTTGTCCTCTGCGCCAGCGGAGCCATCGCCGCCCTCCTCCTAGCCATACCTATGGTCGCCATCCTCGCCCGTTATGCCGCGCGATTCTCCGTCCGCGCCGCCGACATGACCCTCGATTTCAGCCTCGTCTGGTTCGGCATCGCCCTCGCTCTTGTTGCGGCTTTCTTCCTCGCGTACATTCCGCGCCTGCCCTCGGCCGATTCGCCGCAAGGCGGGTTAACCGGCCGCGGAACCCGCGTGGCCGGAGCCGGCAGCCGGCGTCTTCGCGTCTTTGCGGTTACGCAAATCGCCGCTTCCTTCCTCCTGCTTGCCGGCGCCTGTGTGCTGATGAAGACCCTCTTCGTGCTTGAGCAGACCCGCCCGCCATTCGATTCCGCCAACGTCCTCGCCGTCAATCTCCCCGTCATGAACTATGGCAAAACGCCCCTGCAGGTAAGTGAGTTTTATCGCGAAGTCCAGCGCCGCGTCAGCGCTCTGCCGGGCGTCGAGCACGCCTCACAGGGCTTCGGCGTTCCATGGCGCGGCGAACAGGGCCTCAACATCAGCCTTCAATTCGCCGCCCAAGGCGTAAAGCGCCCAGACGGTCAGGACTTCCGCGCCAAATTCCGTTCCGTATCTCCCGGCTTCTTCGCCACCTTCGGAGTTCCCATCCCGCAAGGCCGCGACTTCAACGACGGCGACAGGGATGGCTCCGAGCGCGTCGTCATCATCAGCCAGAGCCTCGCCAACCTGCTCTACCCGGGTGAGAATCCATTGAACCGCAAGCTGCAGTGGACCGACGGCGTTGTGAAGTTTATCGGCATCAGCATGGAGCCACGGCGAATCATCGCCGTTGTCCCCGATTTCGACGATGAAAACATCATCCCGTCTCCCGTCATGACTATCTATCAGCCCGTCGACCAGGAAGGATGGAGTAACCGCCTCTTTGTTCGCGCCCATCAGGATGCCTACGCGCTCGTTCCCGCCATCGCAAAGACCGTTCACGATATGTCCGCGGACCAGCCCGTCGAGAAAGCCAGCACGTTAGGCGACATTCGCGCCGAAGTTCTGACGCCGGACAAGCTGAATGCGATTGTGTTTGGTGGATTCGCGGCCGTGGCGCTGTTGATCTCAGTCGTAGGAGTCGCCGGCGTGCTTGCCTTCAGTGTCAGCAGCCGCACACGCGAGTTTGGAATCCGCATGGCTCTGGGCGCATTGCCGCGCAACATTCTGTCCATTGTACTGGTTGAAGGCGCGGCCATGGCCGCCATAGGAGTGGGCGCAGGCGTAGTTGTGGGCTTTGCGCTCTCCCGCGTCATCGCCAAGTATGTAACGGAGATTCATCAGCCCGGCGCGCTGGCATTTGTAGCCTCTGCCGCCGTAATTCTGTGCGCAGCCGTTGTAGCCTCGGCAGTCCCCGCGGCGCGCGCGGCAAGGGTTAACGCGGTAGAAGCGCTGCGTTCCGAGTAGCCGGATCGCGCAGGGAGCGAGCTTTTCCGCAGGCCGCACCTGTGCTCCATCCAGAGGCTTCGATTTGCGGCAGTAGTATCAGCTCTGCGCCATGAGGGCGCGCAGAGCGGCTTCGTGTTCGGCGGGCAGAGGCTTCTTGTTTAGCTGGTCGTCGCACACCACATGCACTGTCTCGCCTTCGGCAAGGAGCCTGGGCTCTTCGCCTTCGGCGGCCTTGCGCAGAATGCGGTAGGCGAACTTGATCACGGAGCCGCGCAACAGCGACGGCCGGGTCTCGATGAGAATCTCATCGTCGTAGCGGGCGGGAGAACGATAGCGGCAGTTGGCCTCGACCACGGGGAGAATGCACTGGTGGTCCGTCTCCAACTGGCTGTATGCAAGGCCCAGAGAGCGTAAAAGCTCGACGCGTCCGATTTCAAACCAGACCAGATAGTTGGCATAGTAGACAATTCCCATCTGGTCGGTTTCGGCATAGCGGACGCGGACTTGGGTGGTTACGGGCATAAAGGCGGCGGGTGGTGAAGAAGTGAATGAGTGAAATGGCGCGCAGGGTCAGTACGACCAATGACGGTGATAGCCGCTTCACCTCTTAACTTTTTCACTTCTTAACTTTTTCACTTCCCTCACGGCTTGACGTGCGTAAAGATCGGCAGCCGGGTTACGTCGTTGAAGATGATGAAGGCGAAAAAGGCCACTATCACCACGAAGGCGGCCTGATAGATCCGTTCCTTGACGTTGATTTCGATGTCGCGGCGAATCGCGCTCTCAATGAGCAGCAGAACGATGAGGCCGCCATCGAGAATCGGGAACGGCATCAGGTTGATGATTCCCAGATTGAGGCTGATCTCCGCGGCCAACCCAAACTTCGGAAGCCAACCCTTCATCTCCGCGGCTTCTCCGGCCATGCGGGCAATGCCTACCGGGCCCTGAAGCTGGTTGACCGAGACCTTGTGACGGAGTATCCGCCCGAGCACATCGACGATGAGGAACGAATTATCGGCACAGAACGCCGTGGACTTGGCGAAAGACTTCTTGAATGGGAGCGGATCGTTGCGATACGGAGGGGGCTTGTTGATGAATCCCATCTTCCAGCCGGTATCGAGCTTGGCCGGATGGCCCACCATGTTCAATGTGGATTTATCGCGAAGCACCACCAGCGCAAGCGGCTTGCCTTGCCCGGCCTGCATATAGGCAAGCAGGGTGGAAACGGTGTGAAAGGGATAGCCGTCTACGGACTGAATGGCATCGCCGGCACGGAGACCGGCCTGTTCCGCCGGATCGCCGGGCAGCACTTGCTCAACGCCAATCGGGCCTGGAAGGAACTGGGGCAGCATGCCCACAATATCTTCATCCTGATCTTTCAACTCGCCGGGATTGCGCAGCGAGAGATCGACAGTCTTGTCGCCGCGCTCGACGGTAACCGGCACGATCTGGTTGAGATTGAGATGGACGCTCTCATCGATATCGGCCCAAGTTGGGTTGTCGCGGCTGTCGAAGCGGCGGATGAGGTCGCCGGGCTGAAGGCCGGCCTGAGCAGCCGCGGAACCTGGGATTACCCATTCAATAGCCGTGGTCTTGATTTCGACAGACGGAACTTCGTTGAACCAGCCGAAGTAGCAGATCATCAGTACGAAGGCGAGAATGAAGTTGGCCACCGGTCCAGCGACGCCAATCAGCATCCGCTGCCACCGGGGATGCGACGTAAATGCGCCGGGATCGTCCGCAAGTGTTTCGTAGGTGGGGCTTGAAGCCGGTTCATATTCGGCCTGGCCTTTGTCGAGCAGCTGCTTGATCACCGGAGTACCGGGTATGGTTCCGGTTTCGCCGGGCATCTCGCCGGTCATTTTGACATATCCGCCCAAGGGCAGCATGCAAATCTTGTAATCGGTTTCGCCATACTTGATGCCGAAAAGGCGAGGTCCGAAGCCGACGGAAAAGGCCTCTACGCGCACGCCGCAGAGCTTGGCGACAACAAAGTGGCCGAATTCATGAACGACAACCATGACTCCGACGAGGACGATAAAGGACGCGGCTGCAACAAGAAAATCATGCATAAATGTACGGTTGTTCCCTCGAAAGTACTTTGACCAGCGGCTCTAAGCCAGCAGCGCACAAGCTGTTTGACGCGCTTCCCGGTCGGCGGCGAGCACCTCGGCAATGGTGGCGGGGTGCGCCTCCCGCGTGGATGCGAGCACTTTTTCAATTGTACGCGGGATTCCCATAAATGGGATTTTCCGGTCGAGGAATGCTTCGACGGCTACCTCGTCGGCCGCATTGAGGGCGATGGAGTGCGCACCACCCTTCTCGGCCGCTTCAAAGGCCAGGCGAAGACAAGGGAACCGCTCAAAATCGGGCTCTTCGAAGTCGAGATGGCGCAAGGAAGCCAGGTCGAAGGTGAGCGTGGAAGCTGGGCGCTCAGGGTAAGCCAATGCGTACAGGATTGGCAAACGCATATCCGTGACCGAAATCTGGGCAAGAATGGACCCATCCACATACTCCACCAGCGAGTGTACTGTGGATTGCGGGTGGACGATGACTCGGACCCTGGATGGCGGCACATCGAACAAGCGGCAGGCCTCGATTACCTCCAACCCCTTGTTTAGCATGGTGGCCGAATCGATGGTGATTCGCCGTCCCATCACCCAGGTGGGATGCTTGAGCGCCTGCTCGGGAGTAATGGCGGCGAATTGGTCCAGAGGAAGCTGCCGGAACGGTCCGCCGGAGGCTGTAAGCCAGATGGCCTTGACCTCAGCATGCGCGCCAACCCGCAAACACTGGTGCACGGCATTGTGTTCGCTGTAGATGGGCAAAATGGGCACGTTGCGCTCTCGCGCGGCGGCGGTGAGGATTTCGCCGGCGGCCACCATGCACTCCTTGTTCGCAAGGCCAACGGGCTTGCCGGCCAGAATCGCCGCATGGGTAGCCTCAAGGCCGGCCACGCCCACAATGGCCGAAACTACAAAATCCGCGCTGGGCAATGTGGCGCACGCGACGGTGCCCGCAGTGCCGTGGACCACTTCGACGCCGGAAATGCCGGCGGCTTTGAGGCGCGAGGCGAGGTTGGCGGCCAGCTCTTCGGTGGCAAGCGAAACCATTTGCGGCCGCCAGCGGACGGCCTGGGCTAATGCCTCATCGACGTTGCGGCCTGCGGCCAGCGAGGCTACCTGGTAGCGGTCAGGGAACTGCTCAACGATGGAGAGGGTGCTTTGCCCGATGGAGCCGGTGGAACCGAGAATGGCTAGTCGCTTCAAGCTGATTCTTGCTTTCCTGTTGCACTCATTATCGCCGGTTGGGCCGCTTGCCTGACAAATGCGCTGTCTACGTCGAGCCGGTTCACGCTTCCTATGGGGCTTACTGGCCGGGACAATGGACTTGACCATCTGTGCGTGAGGCGCTACACTTAACACATGATCAAGAGCTTTCGGCATGCGGGAATTGAGAAATTCTTCCCGACCGGGAGCAAAGCTGGAATTCAACCTGCTCACGCCGCGAAGCTCTCTGTTCAGCTTTATTCCCTTGATGCGGCGAGGGCACCCGCAGATTTGACAACGCCTGGATGGAACTTGCATCCGCTGAAAGGCCATTGGTCGATTCAGATCAACGGCAATTGGCGGCTCACGTTCACATTCGAGGGAGAAGACGCAGTTCTGGTTGATTATCAGGATTATCACGGGAGATAGAACCATGACGCAAATGTTCAATCCGCCTCATCCGGGGAAGGTCTTGCGTGAATACCTTGGAGATATTGACGTAACCACCGCCGCCAGGCGCCTGCATGTCTCGCGGACTACTCTCTCTCGCATTTTGAATGGCGCGTCGGGCATATCGGCGGATATGTCGCTGCGCCTATCGGACGCGCTCGGAACGCATGCCAGCTTTTGGTACGAACTGCAAGCGGGCTACGATATGTGGCACGCATCCCGTAAAAAGCGCCCCAGGATAGAACGATTCGATGTCGCCGCGTAGGAATGGGTGTCGTCGCAATTGGGTTGCCTGTGAATGTCTGGGGTGTTCCGCCCTCTTCACAGTGACTTGCGAAAGGAGTGAGGTGCCGGACGCAAGATTACAAGGAGATGTGAATGAAGCCAATTAACGCAAAGGCAGCATTTTTTATCAAACTTGGCCAAGGCGGCGAGTGGGAAGGCGGCTGCATCAGTGATGGAACATTGCGCCTAGGGTACCTGGAAATTCCCCATGATTTATGCGCGTCGTCTAATTGGGCCGGAGTGAAGGATTCTTTCCCCGAAGGCTCTGATCCCGGTAGCGTGACCAGGCATATCACACAGGTGAAGCTGTTCTACGGCGAGCCAGAAACTACATTGTGGATCACATTCCATTCGGACCGTTTGTGGTGGAGCTTTGCCAGTCCAGAAGTTATGCAGTTGCCGGACAAGTCTAAAACGCGCAAAGTCATTGGCGGGTGGATGGATAAGGACATCAATGGCAACGCCCTTATCAAGGGCCATCTAAGCGGCAAGTTGCTGGCAGTTCAAAGCTTTCAAGGCACCATTTGTTCTGTCTCAGAGCTGAATTATCTTCTTCACAAGATTAACGGGACTTCAGAACTGCACGTGGTTAAAGCACAGGATGCGCGTGATGCTCTCATTGTTGCGTTGGTGCCTATCATCAAGAATTTGCACCCCAAGGACCTTGAAACATTGACAGATTTGATCTTTCGACAAGGCGGTTGGCAGCGACCGGGAGTAGTTGGCGAGGTCCAGAAAGACATCGATCTGGATCTCCTATCTCCCATCACCCAAGAACGCATTGGCATACAGGTCAAATCACGAGCGTCGCTACCGGTGTATCGCTCTTATCAGGCCAAGTTTGCGGACATGAGGGGATTCTCGCGCTTTTACTTCGTGACGCATTCGCCAGACCAAAACATTCAAGCAATCTTGACGGGAGAAAGTGACAAAAGCTTCATGTTTTGGGGCGCTAAGCAGTTGGCTGAGCAAGCGGCACGCAATGGATTGATCGGCTGGCTGAAAGACAAGGCTTCATAACTTCGGTTCGGCAATTCACCGCACCGCAGTTGGCTACTGAAGCGACGACAGCACTTCCTGTCTGAGGATGTCATTTCGGCGCGTGCAGCTCCTTCTCTGTACCCCAGCTGTCCAGCCACTCCATGACCCGCTCATTCGAAATGCCCTGGCCTGCTTCCAGCTCTTCCATACCGGCGCGGATGTGCTTGTGTTCCCAGCTATCGGGCGCAAAGTGCATGGAGATGACCTCCGCGGCCACGTCGGAGACTGGTTGCCGGCGATCTTCCGCCAAAGCGGCTAGTCGGGCCTGAACGGCACTATCCAATTGAACGAGAATCGATGTGTTCGGCATAAGCATCCTCTTTACCAATTATGCGCCCAATTCGTTTTCCTGGGTTCCTGTTCAGAACCGCTGGTGAATCACGTGAGCGTACCACAGCACAGGAGCCGCCAGCAGCAGCGCGTCGATGCGGTCCAGAACCCCACCGTGGCCGGGAAGCAGCGTACCGGAATCCTTGACGCCCGCCGAGCGTTTCAGGGCGGATTCGGCCAAATCTCCCACCTGCGCAGCCACGTTCACCACCACCGCCAGGACAAGCCAGTACCAAATGTCCTCAGGATAAGAAAGCTTTGCGTTGTCCCACTGCGCCAGCCATGTTGCCACCGCCAGCAGACCGCCGGCGGCTGCCAGGCTCCCAGCCAACGAGCCCAGTGTCCCCTCCCAGGTCTTGTTGGGGCTGAGCGCGGGCGCCAGCTTGTGCCGGCCCCACATGCGGCCGATATAAAGAGCGGCAATGTCTCCCGCCCAAACCACGCACATCAAAAAGACGAGCAGCGATGGGCCGTTGCTCTGCTCGCGCAATGCGGGCATAGCGGACAGCGTGAATCCCACGTAGAGGAGGCAGAAAACGGATGCCGAAGCGTCGGCCATGACCCGCTCAACGGGCGAGCTAAACGTGCAATAGACCAGAAGGGCCAGGCTCAGGAACCCGAGAGTCGCCGTAAGTTGATCGGGCCACTCAAAGCCGCCGGCAAAAAGCAGAAGAATAGCCACCAGGACCGCAATGCGATGTGGCTTGGCTCCGCATCGCTCCGCCAGAGCGAGAAACTCCCAGCCGGCCAGCGCCGCAACCCCCGCGGAAGCCAGCGTAATCAGCCATGGCGGTCCTATAAACAACAGAACCAGCACCAGCGGAATGATCAGGGCTGCGGTAAGAACTCGTTTCATGCCAAGGCTGAGGATACACCGCCGGGGTGGGGTGAGTACCACCCGATTGACGGCCGCGTATAAGAATCGGAGCGATCAAGATCCCAAGTGCGGGGGTTACGCGTTCCTGTCGCAGTCGGATCGCAGCCAATGCAGGAACGCGTCGGACCCTCCGCGCTGGGCCAATGCTTCCTTTATGCGGAAGCGCATCTGCTCCGCCATCCACTTCATCCTGGCCGCGGAATCCTGTTCTGGTGGCGGTGTTTTTTCGCTGTTCAAGGGGTTGGTTCCTCCACACGGGCCTCATCGGCAGGATGCAGCCGCAATTCTATGCTTGAACATGAATAAAACGAGAGCGGTGAAAACGAAGGTACTTAATCGGCGGCGATTCGGATGCTGGAGTCGTCATGCCTAGGGCGACTGAGTTGCCTCAAAGCGTATGATCGGCTCCAGGAAAACAAGACAAACAGTCTATCAAAAAAATGTTTGTTTATGCTATTCTATTTCTACCGCTGAAGCCGGACATTCCAGATGAGTGGAAGAAAGGGAGTCTATGAACCACGGACTGAGTGATCAAGTACGTACAGTTGCCCTTAAAAAGTACGTGCATCCAGCCATTCTCGCAGGTAGAGTACAGTTTTCTGTTGCCGTGCGAGATCTGATGCGGGATTTAAAGACCGAAGGCTTCCCGGCCAAAAACTGGCCTCAGGTCTGTACCGCAATTCAAGCGGAAAAGTTCCTTCGCGAAAACGGGCTTGAGATCGAGGGCATTGACGGCCCTCCTTCTAAGACGAGCACAACCGTAGTTGTCCGGTATCGTTTGGCAAATTCCGTTGCGGAACCAACAGTGGGAAAGAAGCCGCAGGAAAACGCACTTGCGGCAGCAAGTGAAGAGACGCCGGAGGAGTGGGCGCACAGGTTGACCGCCCAGATAAGCGGCCTGCTCAAAGAGGAATTGGCGGAGTACGGAGGAGGTGAGGCGTTCCTTCGTTGGGTGCGCGGTTACGACGAGGAAGATGCGGCATGAGCCGCATCTTCTGGGACACAATGCTGTTCGTCTATCTGGTTGAACGCCATCCGGTTTACGTGCCGCGGGTCGAGGAGCTTCTGGTACGGGCCCGCAGACGAGGCGACTCGCTCTACACGAGCTACCTCGCCATTGGCGAACTGATGGCAGGCTCGGAGAGGTCTCAATATCCTGAAAAGGCGCAAGCCATCGCCAAGACCCTGCGGGAGATGGGTTTTACTTATTTGCCCTTTGACGCTGGGGCCGTGGAGCCGTTCAGTAAGCTGCGATCAAAACAAAAAGTGAAGATCGCCGATGCGATTCATCTTGCCTGCGCAGCGTCAGCGGGAATCGATCTGTTTCTCACCGGGGATAAGCAACTGACAAAACTGGACGTTCCCGGCATCCAGTTCATCGTCGATTTCAACACGCCTGTCTTCTAGCTCAACAGATGCCGGAGATGCGCCGTCTGGATTGTGCCATAGCCACAGCAATGCAGCCCGGGGACCAGCCGACAAGACAGCAAAATTCAGCTGGCGGCGATCCGAATCCGCTCCGTCTCTTCGTCCACCTCGCCGGAGCCTTCGGTGAGTCCGCCATAGCGGCGCTCCCGGCGCTGGAAGTCCGCAATCGCTTCGAGCAGATGGATACCGCGAAAGTCAGGCCACAGGCGCTCGGTTACATAGATCTCGGTGTACGCGATTTGCCAGAGCAGGTAATTCGAGATCCGCATCTCGCCCGAGGTGCGGATGAGCAGGTCCGGATCGGGCATGTGCGCCGTATAGAGATGGCGGTGAATGTCCTCCTCGGTAATGCGCTCGGGGTCAATATGCTTGAACTTCATCTCCGACGCCAAGGCCCGGAAAGCATCGACTATCTCGGAGCGGCCGCCGTAGTTGAGGGCCAGCGTGAGCGTGGTGCCGGTGTTGCTCGCCGTTGCTTCCGCGGCCCAGATCATCTTCTCCTGAACCTCGGGGGGCAGTTCGTGGGTGCGTCCGATATACCGGATGCGGACGTTGTTGTCCATCATGCGCTGCAGGTTGCTCTCAAGATAGCTTTTGAGCAGTCGCATGAGGAAGTTGACTTCGGCTCGCGGGCGGCGCAGGTTGTTTTCCAGCGAAAAGGCATAGAGCGTCAACCAGGGCAGGCCGATTCTCGAGGCCGCTTCTGTAACCAGTTGAACGCTCTTGGCTCCCTGTTGGTGGCCCAGAAACCGCTTCAGCGACCGGTGGCCCGCCCAGCGACCGTTGCCGTCCATGATGATGGCGACGTGGTCGGGAAGGCGCTCGGGCTTCAGCGTTGCATAGACGGCGCGCTCCTCTGCTGTGAGTTCGTGGATGCGCAGCGTGCCGGATGGATACAAAGGACTCGCCTCGACGTTGCTCTTGCGGCTTGAGGTTATGGCCGCATCAGGATTGGGCCCCGACCGGCATCAAAAAAGGGGACGCCACGAAATGGAACACCTGATCCAAAATCGGGGGCAATCGACCCCCGTCAGGGTCCCGCCCGATGGAGAATCCTCCCTCAGCCAGCCTAACTTGTTGCACCATCGACCGTAGCACAAGCACCGACGCGAGGCAATCCGCTTTGAATCGTGCGTTGTGCAAGGCCGTGCCGAAAGAGAACTCGCTGCGTATCCGCGCCCGGTTCCGGAGATGAACAGCGATCCAGACACGACGCCGGGATAGCTCGGCATTGGCGCCTGTAACGGCCCGGACGCGGCGTGCGGCTGCTATGCGCTGCGGCGGCGGCCCATTGCCGCATCGCGCGCGGCGCCCGAGACCAGGATCCGCTGCATCTGATCCAGATAGGGCAGCAGGGCGGCAATCTCCGCCAGGAACGGATCGGCCAGAATCGCTGCCACCTCTTCGTCACGGACGCTGCGGGAGTCGCGCACAAGTTGGCACACGTCCACCTCGAGGGCGGCGGCCAGGCGCTCCAGCGAACCGAGTGTGGGGATCGCCTTGCCGTTTTCAATCTTCGAGATGTAGGTACGCGGCACTTGCATGCGGCCGGCAAGCTGGCGCTGACTCAGGTGGCGGGCCTTGCGCACCTCACGCACCTGTCCGGCAACCTGCAACCCGGCCTCGGCGGAATCGGGCGCGACCGGGCGGCTCGGCACCAGTTGCGGAGCCATAGGCAATAGCTCTTCCTGGTACGCCTTACGGCATTTTCTACAGTTGGAGTTGCTGGTTCTGAATTGAACCAGGCCACAGGAATCGCAGCGCACAACTTCGCGCGTTTCCCCACTCAATTGGGTGGTCGTCATCGGCTGTGTGCGGAGTGCCAGAGCGGGAACTCCGAGGTGCTTTTCTGCACCACGATATGTGCTACTTTGGGGGAGATGAACCATAATTGTCAAGTGGAATCTCAGGTACAATCGTGCGGGGAACCTAAGATTCACCCATCATACGCTGAAAAACCCGAAGGAAAACGAACCAAATTGATCAACAATGAGAAAAAGATGAACGATAAATGCATTTCACATCGCGAAGCTGAAGCCAGCCAAGGGAAACCCGTGAGCTACGGACGAGCCCAGGCCTGGCAACTGCTCACGGAGTGGACCGAGGGAGAGAGCCTGCGCAAGCACGCTTTGGCCGTGGAGACCTGCGTGGCGGCGTGCGGCGAGGCGGAAGCGGACCGGCTGGGACTGGCCGAAGACGAACGCGCGGCGCTGATCGAGCTCTACTCGACCACTGCACTGCTGCACGACTTCGACTACGAGCGCCACCCTTCGGCCGAGGAGCATCCGTTTGTGGGCGTGCGCGAGCTGGAGCGGCTGGGCTGGCCTGGCGAGATGAGGACCGCCATTCTGGGCCACGCGCAGTACTCGGGTGTGCCTCGCGTAACGCATCTGGATAAGGCGCTGTTTGCCTGCGACGAATTGGCCGGTTTTCTGACCGCCTGCGCGCTGGTGAAGCCCACCAAATCCATCGCCGATGTGGAAGTGGCCAGCGTGCGGAAAAAGATGAAGGACAAAGCTTTTGCCCGCGGCGTGAACCGGCAGGATGTGATTCAGGGCGCGGCTGAATTGGGTGTCGAGTTGGACGCGCATATTGCGTTCTGCATTGAGGCTATGAGGAAGCGGGCTGGGGTGCTAGGGCTCTGAAAGAAAACGGCTTCCACCTCTAGGCGAAGCCTCGCTGTCTTAACTTCGGGGGTCGTCCCAGCGCTCTTAAGCGGCCTTATCTATGTCATTTTGTACTGTTTTGTCCCACTCTTGAGTGCCCGCATACGCGCACGCTACGCAGTCCCCGCCAGCCCTTTTCACCGTCGCAGTGTGTGCATTTATCCACACCCATGGCGAATCGCCATCCTCAACATCCCTTGGCGTTAGCGTACTTTTTTTGGATCGCCTTCTTGTCCATCACGGCTTTGGAGGCTCTTGAGCTGACTTCCTCGACCAGCTTCTCAACGATGCCCACATCGCCGAGACCCTGCTGAAATGCTCCGTTGGCCGAGGGAGAAACCTGTTGCTTCAGTGCGGCGTCGGTGATCTGCGTCCAGGCGGCAAGCGCATCGTCTCCAAAGTCGATCTCCGGCAGCACGGTCACGCGCGTCTTGCCCACAATGGGCGTAATTTGCCCTAGGTACTGCCCGGCAATGAAGATGCGCCGATCCGCAAACTTCAGCTCCAGTTGCTCCATGTCCACGCTTGATGGGATTCCCGCTTCTCCCGGGCATGGCGGTAACTGACCAATCTGCGCCTGTTCTTGCGCCTGCAGCGCAGCTACATCCTCATCCCATTGTTTTTCAACGCCGTTGATCTCCACCTGCAATTTCACCACTTCGGCCATCACCGTTTGCTTGCCTGAAAAAACACCGTCGCCAATCTTCTGCAGCAACGCCTGGTCCGCGGGCGACACCGCGCGCGGCGTGTTCGGCTGCGGCATCATCTGCTGCGCCATCGCCATCAGTTGCGCTGGTGTCATGGATTTGAGGGCAGCCTGGCCTTCGGGAGTGCTGTATTTGGCCATCATCTGCTGGGCCGTGGACATCTGCTGCTGTATTTGTGCCTGGTTTCCTGGGGAAGCCATGTTAGCCTGAGCCTGGTCGGCAATGACATTGTTGATACCCTGGTCGACCGTGTTGAACGCCTCGCCGGGCTTCAGCGTTCCGTTGCCATCGTCGACCCACTGCTGATAGGCGGCATTTGCATCGCTGGGAACGGCGGGCACCTGAGCCAGCCACATTCTCCCGTTGAAGTCCTTCGACACCGTCCAGGCGGCCACGGGGACCATACACGCTGCGGCAACGAGAATCGACCGGTATCTCAATCAACCCCCTCCCCACTGCCGGGCCGGCTGTAGCACACCACGGAGCAGCATGCACCAATCACAATGGGCTTTATTCGGAAATCATGGGATTTGAAACCGTTGCTTCAGGGAACTCCTTGGATCATACTCCTGGGACAGGAAAAGAGAAAAGAGCCGCAACACCCAAATTCTCAACCGTCCATGTCGGAGGGCGACGATTCAGAGCAGCCCATGCCGCAAAGGGATGTTGAAGTCCTTTCCCTGAAGTAGATTCCCGTTGCCAGAATCCTGACCTGCGCGGCGGGTGTGTGCCGTACGCCACAGAATCCTCCCCACCTACCGTCGAGTGACATCGGGAGGCGACTGCAACGACTTTTCCCACAGCCTCCGAAACACATCGCCCTCGGCAATGCTATCGGTCAGCCGCCTCTTTTCCAGAGTCTTCTCTTCGCGGTGCAGAGCGCGCAAGGCAGCCCGCATCAATTCGCCCGCATTCTCATAGCGCCCAAGATCTACGCGAGCCTGGACGAAGTCGTAAAGATCCGGCGGCAGGCTTACCATGCGATTCGACATCCCCACTCCTTACAGAATCTAATGTATGTGGCTATCCGAAGGAGTTTGTGACACCCGCCGTGGTTTCTAATTTCCAGTTTCCAATCCGTGCGTTTCTCACCCCGACGGCGTGACTGCAACCGTGACCGGCCGTCTGGCCAACGCAGGCCGCACCAGCTCCGCCGGCCAGATGTAAATCGCCAGACGCCGCGAGTAGTGCAGCACCGGCTCCAGATCGGGAAGCTGAATCCCAATCGCTTCAGCCAGTCCATTCTGCTGAATCTCCGCCTCCGCTTCTTCCAGCGGCCAGGGAATATGGTGGAGATTCGACCGCACGGTTTGCCCCACCTTGTTTCGCGTAAACAGGCAGTAGCGCTCCGTCAGGAAATACTCCAGCGTCCCGCTCCGGCCCTCGGCCAGCTTGCGAGTCGGTCCCAGCCCCCGGTAGCGCGCCTGAAACACTACCGGCTGCCTGCTCCAAAGCCGCCTGCTATAGAACTCGAATTCCCGTTCGGTCCGCTGCTCCACCTGCATCGCCGCCCAGTGGTACGGCAAATCGTAGAATGTCCGCCCCACTGCAACAGCCAACAGGTTGCTTGCGTCCAGCGAGAAGAAATAGACTCCTCGCGCGCCGCTGTAGGGGTCGCGAACATAGGTGCGCAAGTTCAACTCCGGAAAACTGCGCGCGCCCGGCACCGGTGGCACCCCGCGAACCTTGATCCGATCCATCCAGAATGGCACAATGCCCAGCCACCCCGACCCCTGAAACGTATCCACCTGCAAATCCTCGGGCAACAGCGCCGCAATTTGCGCTGCCGGAACCGGCCAATGCGCGAACAGCAGATCGTTCCAGCGCTGGGTCACGGCCCACCGCCCTGAAGGCAATGGCCGCGGCCTGTGCGACGTCCGTATCAGGTATTCCTGCATGGCCCGCTCCTGCAAGTGCTCCCTGCGCCCTCGCCTCTTGAACTATCGACGCGCGACCGTCCGCAAAGGATGCACAGCCGCTCGAACCCCGATGCCGTATTCTGTTCGCGAGCCACCTAAAATGTCCAGTGAAACTTTTCTCCCTTCCGGCGCTCGCAATCAAACCGATGTCTACGCGGTCCACGGCGCGGACCCTGAAGTTCTGGCCTACGCCATGGCCAAGTATTCCCGCTCCTCCCTTTCTATGCGCGAGTCCCTCACTGAGATCAGCGCCCAGCGCGCCGAGCAGTTCCTCAACACGTTTTACTTCCAATATGGCCATCGCTCCATTGCCGACCTCGCGCACATCGCCTTTGCGGTCGAGCGTCTGTCGCTGCTTGCCGCCATTGTTCTGGTCGACGAGCAGAGGTGGGACGGCCAGGAGCGATCGACAAGGTATCAGAATTTCCTGAAATCCGGCTGGTTCTTTCCCGATTTCGGCGGACAACTGGGGACCGCCCAGCTTTACGCTGCGACGATAGAGAATCTCTTCGCCACCTATCAGCGCACCACCGCTGCCGTTCTTGAAGCACTGCGCAGCCGAGTGCCCCGTCCCGAGACTCTGAAGCCCGAAGCTTACGAGCGCACCCTCAAGGCCCGAGCCTTCGACGTGGCTCGCTACCTGCTCCCGCTAGCCACCAACACCTCGCTTGGCCAAATCGTCAACGCCCGAACACTGGAAACGCAGGTCTCCCGCCTGCTGTCACACCCCATCGCCGAGATTCGCGACCTGGGACAGAAACTTCGCGATGCCGCCACCGGCCCCGCCTGGAATGTCAACGCCCAGCCCGCCGACGCATTCGTTGAGAAGCTCAAAGCAGCGGAAGCTTTGTATCAGGGCACGACTTCAGTCGTGCCGCAAGGTGTCCGAGATGAAGAAGGGGCTTTAGCCCCTGCGGGAGGCCTCGCGGGCGAAGCAGCCAACCTTCTCACCCGCGAAGTCCGCTCCGCTCCCACGCTGGTCAAATACGCCCAACCGAATCAATACCTGATTCAAACACGGGCGGATCTGGAGCATGCCGCAGCTGAGCTGCTTCATGGGATCTCTCCCGCAGCGGCTCCATTGGTCGATCTGGTGGAGCGGACCGAGTCGCTGGAAGAGGAGTTGGCAGCGACGCTCATCTACTCGGCAAGCAATCATCCTTTCAGGCAGGTTCGCGATTTGGTTACGGGGCTGCCCGCCGCTCGCGTTGCAGAGATCGTTGAGCTGGGCTTGCGCCACCGCGGCCACCACGACGAAGCCCTTCGAGCCTTCCACGCCGGGGCCGCGCTGCGTTTCGACATCCTGATGGACATCGGCGGCTTTCGCGACATGCATCGCCACCGCCGCGTTACACAGATCGTGCAGGGATTCACCGCGCTGCACGGCTATGAAACTCCGACCCACGGCGACCTGGCCCCCGACGTCAATCTTCTCGCGGAAGCCGGCATCCTCGCCGACTACCAATCGGCCATTGAAGCCGCGCACTCCGCTAGAGCCCAAATCGCGGCGAGCGAAGCCCCTGAAGCCGCCCAATCCGCTCTTTACCTGCTGCCGCTGGCCACAAGAATCCGCTCGCTCTTCAAGATGGATTTCGCCGAAGCCCAATACATCTCCGAGCTTCGCTCCGGCCCTGCCGGGCACTTCAGTTATCGCCGCGTAGCCTGGGAGATGTTCCTATGCCTCCAGCGCCAGCACCCCTCCCTTGCCCGCCACATTCGCGTAACCGACTTCACCCAGCCGATCGACCTGCTGGTCCGCTAGACAAGTGCTCCTTTCTGTGTAGCGATCTGGCGGATGGAAACTCGGAGAATGGGCGCGAGAATCGGCCAACAATTGACAAGATTTGCCATAACTGCTACGTTGACCTCAAAGGATTTTGCGATGCAAACTATGAACATTTCGCTTCCCGACCCCATGAAGCAGTACGTGGAGGAGCAGGTCACGGCCGGGGACTACAGCAGCGCAAGCGAGTATATGCGGGAGTTGGTGCGCGCTGACCAAAAGCGCAACGCCAGAGCACAGCTTGAGCGGACTCTGATGGAATCCCTGCTGGAAGGCGAGGCACAGGAGGCCACTCCTGAGTTCTGGAACACACTCCGCACAGAGTTGAATAAGCGCTCCAAGGCTCGACAGACTGTCCAGGTCTCCTGAGTTGGCGGAAGTCTTTGTCCGCGCCTGCGCTCGCAGGGATATCCTGTCAAACGCTGAGTATCTGGAAGAGCATGGGGGCGTGGAGACCGCTGAACGCTTTCTGGATGCGACACAGAGCAAATTTGAGATGTTGGCTGAGATGCCGAAGATTGGCGTTTTATGCGCATTCCGCAGTCCAGCTCTTCGCCGCCTTCGCCGATGGCCGGTGAAAGGCTTTGAGAACTGGTTGATTTTCTATCAGCCAAAGCGCAACGGAGTTGAGATCGTTCATCTCATTCACGGAGCTCGTGACATTGAAAGTCTGCTCGGCGGCTAGTTTGGCAACTGCAAGGCTGGTTGTGGGCAGGATCAGAGTGGCCGCAAAGAATCGGAGGCGAATCTCTTGAAACGAAAGGACGTAACCGGGGAAGTTCTGGAGGCCATGCGCGAGGCCGCCGAGATTGCCGAGGGCAATGTGAAGCCGGCGGCAGTGCATCAGTTCCCGCTGCCGCTGGATGTGGATGTGCGGGCATTGCGGGCTGGCACCGGCCTTAGCCGGACGGAGTTTGCGCGGAGATTTGCGCTTGACCCGCGCGCCTTGCAGGATTGCGAACAAGGCCGTCGGCGTCCGGACCGCGCGGCGCGGGCCTATCTGACGGTGATTGCCCGCCGTCCTGAGGCGGTGGTGGAGGCTTTGGCTAGCTGACTCTCTGAAGCCTGGGCTGGTTGGGAAAAGGAAGACGGAGGTTCGTGGTGCCCCCAGGTCCCAAAAGCGAGACCGGGGACACCCTCCCACCGTTCACACAAGTGTTATCAATTCGCTGATCCGAAACGATGCTTGATAACCCTCGCCATGAATTGTAAGGAGACGCCCCACATCCATGCTTACATTACGTAGGTCCATGTGATAGAAGCGACCAGTTGTGAGATATTTCTCGCCAAAATCCATTCGCCCGTCCGAGTGCAGAATGAACGGCATCGAGGCGCCCGATCTTTGTCCAATCTCTCCCTGAAAACCAAAAATCGGGTGCATCCCTGACACCATGTTGCTGTCATCCGTGATTACATCCACGTAAAGTGGGAATTCGACTGGATTGTCCACCGTTGGCAGTGCCGTGATTCGCAAACACCTTACCATACTTCTGTCCTCCACTCAGACGGGCGGTCCACATCCCTAGTACCATGTAACATAATATATTTCGCATATTGACGCAGGATGTTTCTCGGTAAATGATAGATGCATGACACCCCGTTATCGAGTAACAC
>Ga0302198_10000276_pt1 | contig 56839 bp, 51 predicted proteins | sample II_Bog_N2_2_FD_193521 | JGI IMG/M metagenome (GOLD analysis project Ga0302198, IMG submission 193521) | Peat permafrost microbial communities from Stordalen Mire near Abisko, Sweden - II_Bog_N2_2 | ecosystem: Environmental > Terrestrial > Soil > Wetlands > Peat | place: Sweden: Abisko...
ACAAGGTGGATTTGCCGCAACCGGAGGCGCCGATCAGGCAGATGAATTCGCCTTTCCTCACGCTGAGATTGGCGCCGCGCAGCGCCTCGATCGATCTCCCGTTCTGCGAATAGATCTTGGCGACGTTCTTCATTTGCAGAATGGGGATAGCGGTGTCAGCCATGCGACGGACTCCAGGCCAGCAGCCGCCGCCCGATCAGCATCACCAGCTGATCGGACAGGAAGCCGAGCACGCCGATCACGACCATTCCCGATATCACGATCTCGGTGCGCGAGAGCTGCCGGGCCTCCATGATGATGGCGCCGAGACCGGTCTGCACGCCGGTCATCTCGCCGACCACGATCACCACCCAGGCAAAGCCGAGGCCGAGCCGCATGCCGGTGAAGATCGATGGCAGTGCCGCCGGCAGCACGACGCGGAAGAACTGCGCCGAATCCCGGCAACCGAGCATCGACGCCGCCTCGAACAGGCGTGGCTCGACCGAGCGTACGCCAAAGATGGTATTGACGAGGATCGGATAGAACGCGCCGAGAAAGACCAGGAAGAATGCCGAGCGCGGACCGAGGCCGAAGATGATCATCGCCAGCGGCAACCACGCCGTGACCGGCACCGGCCGCAGCAACTGGATGGTGGGATCCACCAGTTGCCGGACCAGCGGCACCCGCCCGATCAGCATTCCCAGCGGCAAGGCGACGATCAGGGCCAGCGCAAAGCCGCCATAGACGCGGCTGACCGAGGCGAGCATATGGGTAAGCAGCGTCCCGCTGTAGGCGTCGTCATTGATGCCGCCAAAAGCGAGGTCTCGCAATTCGAGCCAGACGTCGTAAGGCGGCGGAATCAGGCTTGCCGGCCGACCCGCGGTGGCAAGGTGCCAGATCGCCAGCAGCGCCAGGGGAAACGCCACGGCCAGCAGCGCCGGCCGCAGCCTGCCCCGCCATGCCGCCGCTCCGCGCGCCGGGGCCGCAGCGGTATCGGTGTCGGAAGCCAGCGTGGTCACGGTCAGGTAGGTTTCAACGTATCGACGAAGTTGGTGTCGATGAAGGTTGCGAAATCGGGAATGCGCTTGATCTGCTTCAGCGCCAACATGTGCTCGGCATAGACTTTCGATTGCTCGATCTGCCTGGCGTCGAGCCGCCAGGTCAGCTCGACATTCGGCACCGAGGCCTCGATCGCTTCCTTCTTCTGCCCGAGCTTGCTGGAGGCCATCGCCACCATGGCAGCCTTGTTAGTCGCGGCGTAGTCGGTCGCCCGCTGATGGATGCCGATCATCACGCGCACCAGATCCGGCTTCTCGGTAATCACGTCGCGGTGGGTGCCGAACACCATGTTGAGCGATCCCATCGCCGTCGAATAGGGATATTCGACCAGCGTGCCGATGCCGCTGGAGAGCGAGACGCCGGGTCCCGGCTCGGCGCCGACATAGGCGTCGATATCGCCGCGCGCCAGCGCGATATGCATTTCCGAGAAGGAGACGCGGACCGGCTCGACGTCCTTGATCGACATGCCTTCCATCCGCAGGCGCTCGAGGAAGAACACCTCCTGCGTGGTTCCGGGGAACACGGCGACGCGCTTGCCTTTCAGATCCTTGAGGGTCGCGATGCCGGAACCTGTCTTGGCGATGATGGCCATACCGCGATTGCAGGTCGAAGCGATCACCACGACCGGCTCGCCGGCGGCGGCGCCGAGCAGGGCCGCGGCGATGCCGAAGGCGCCGAAATCGACCGACTTGGTCACCACCGCATTCTTGCATTCGGTCGGCGTCTCAAACGGCAGCACTTCTATCTTGTAGCCGGCCGGCACGAACTGATCGTAGAAATAGGGCGCAATGGAATGGATCAGCTTCAGCGCCCCGGCGCGGATCAGGATCGGCTCGCCCTCGGCGCGAACGATTGCGGGCGCGGCCAACAAGCCTGCTCCGAGGCCGACGATAAATTCACGACGGCGGATCCTTGATGGCATGGGCACAGCTCCTTTGTTGCCACTGAAGAGTGCAACAAACATGCCATCGGGGCGGACGGTATGCCTCTGCGGCGGCTTTCCGCCGGGTTACGCCTCCGATTCCGCGAAAGCCCTCGCCGTGGCGAGGCAGCCCCCAAAAATCGGCATGAGAACGGCGGCGTACCTGCAGAGACCAAAGACCGGAGTTGCCGGAAATTCCGCCGGAATGCCCCATTCGGCGTCGTCCCGGAACTGCGCGGTTGGAGAGACCGGGTGGTGGTGTGCGCGGCAGAGCTCACCGCTTCGCGCCACAGCGAAAGGCGCAGCGCAAAGTGGTTTGAACGAAGCGAACGACGCCCAAAATGTTGCGCTCCCCGTCCGACGCGAGCACCCGGCAACTCCAAGGCGCTGACAGCGACGGCACACGCGTCAGGCTCTGCTAGTCCGAAGTTTCGTCATTTGGATTCTCGATGCGACTCGACCTCAGATTGTATCTCTGCACAAACTGGAATATAGGCAATACACTGGGTTGAATCACCACGATTCCGACGCCACTTCGGTGAGTCCGACTCGAACGCAGGCGCTTCTCAAAAACCCCGAACAGCAAGGGTTGTTCGTGTCCGAAATCAAGGGCTACATCTCCTCTCCAGCCGCCTTCAGACCCCACGCCGAAAGGCTGGGGGTAGGAGAACTCGTATTTCTCGCCGGATTGCTGATGGTACTGTACGCCGTGACCATCGATGCCGTGGTCGTGGCGCTGGGCGCGATCGGCAACGACCTTCAGGTGGCTGCGAACCAGGGACAGCTGCTGATCACCGCGATGATCGCGGGAATGGCGGTCGGTCAGATATTCTACGGGCCCGTGTCGGACAACATCGGACGGAAGCCGGCGCTTTACCTCGCCCTGTCGATCTTTGCGATCGGATCGATCATTTCGATGTTCGCTTCCAATTTTGCAATCATGATTGTTGGGCGCGTTCTCCAGGGGCTCGGCGCCGGCGGCGCGCGCACGATAACGATCGCATTGATTCGGGATCAATATCAGGGTGCGGCGATGGCGCGCATCGTGTCTTTCATGGACGCGCTCTCGGTGGTGATGTCTATCCTGGGGACCATCGCTGCACAGACCGCCCTCATTGTCGCCACCTGGAGGGCGGTTTTTGGCGGGCTGTTGATCGTCGACCTGGTTGCCTTTGGCTGGTTGGTAATTCGCCAGCCGGAGACCCATCTACCCGCCAGGAGGACGCGTTTCTCGATCGGCTTGATGGCGAGCGCCGCATGGGCGGCTTTGTCCTGCAGGACCGCTATGGGGTACACGGTCGCCCTGAGCCTCGCGCTGGGAGGCTGGATGGGCTACCTGAATTCGGCTCGCCAGATATTCCAGGACATTTACGCGGTGGGACCCTGGTTTCCGTTCTACTTTGCGGTCGGCGGCGTCTCATTCGCGACGTTCGCCGTCCTGAACGCGCGTCTTGTGCGGACGATACCGGTCAAGACGCTGTGCTATGGGGGAATTCTGACGATCGGAATCGTATCCGCCGCGCTTTCCGCGTCCAGTGCCTGGCTGGGTACCCCACCGCTTCAGGTCTTTCTCCTCTACGTATTTGTCCTGTTCAGCTGTCTGGGCCTGACTTTCAGCAATCTGATCTCGCTCGCGATGGAGCCGCTCGGTCAAATCGCGGGTGTCGCCTCGGGCGTCATCAGTTCGATATCATGGCTCTCAGGCGCGCTGCTCGGAATGATCATCGGTCAATATTTCGACGGGAGCCTGGTTCCGGTGACGCTCGGTCTTACCATTGTTTGCGCCCTTACGCTGGCGGTTCTCCGCGTCGTTCCCGCCTACTCGGCGCCCTTGGACTGACAGGATACGCCGAGTCGTGAGGAAAGATTCGCGGATCGCCTTCCCCTCGTCACGCCCGTCGCCTGTTGGCGCAGCGGGGATCGCTGGCACGTATGGTTTCTGGTATCAGAGGTGACTGGCGGAGGATGGAGACGCAGCAGCCTGGCGGCAGGCGAAATGCTGTTGGTGTATCGACATGACAGACCGACACCGAATGTGGATTGAACGGGAAGGCGTGCGGATTGCCTTGTGTCGCTGGGGGCAGGAGGATCCGGGCAAGCCGCCTCTCCTTCTGGTGCACGGCACCGGTTTCGTATCCGATATCTGGGATGAGGTCGCGAAGGCGCTCGCTCCAGTCCACACCGTCTACGCGATCGACCGCCGCGGTCACGGGGCCAGCGACAAGCCGACGGGCGACAGCTACCATTTCCTGGATTTCGCTCTGGACGTGTGCGCCGTGACGGAGGCGCTCGACTTGTCGGAGCTGCTTGGCGTCGGGCACAGCGCCGGGGCTACCGACCTTCTGCTGGCCGCAGGGCTTGCTCCCGGGCGGTTCTCGCGCCTGCTGGTGATGGAGCCGACCATCACCGACCCGCGCACGAAGCGAAGCGAAGGTTCGGAATTGAGCGACGAGAGCCGGACCTTCCTGCAACGCACGCTATACCGTCGGAGCGCATTCGAATGCGCGAATGCAGCGCGTCAACGCCTGCGCGCAGCGCCCGCGTTCGCGAGATGGTCGGAGCCGGCTCTCCTGGCTTACGTCCAACATGGTTTCGAACCGCTGCCGGACGGCCGGGTCCGTCTGCTGTGCACGCCAGAGATCGAAGCAGCCATGCTGCGGCCGATCTTCGAAGCAATGGAGCAGATCTACACAGGAGACGCACGCGGCAACCCCTTTCACTTGTTGTCCGAGATCGAATGTCCGGTGTGCGTCACCACGGCGGAGCGGTCTGATCCCATCTACAAGGAAATGGCGTCGCGCGCCTTTGCCATGATTCCCGTCGTGAGCCGGTGGACGTTCGAAGGAGCCGGTCACTGCGTCGCCCAGGAGGCCCCTGCCCTCCTGCTCGGAGCGATCGAGAAGTTCAAGGCCGATACGGGCTGAGGGGGCCGACCACGCGCTTGCTTGCAGGTTGATCTGTCGAAATCGTACAACTATACCCAGTGACGGAGTTTAAGTCGTCTTCCCACTTCGGGATCCGCTCCCGCGGGCACGACGTAGACGACGACCACGGGCGCTTTAGCCAGGCTTGAGAAGCCGGGTCGGGACAAGCTCGGGATACTTGACGATGCGGCTCGCAGATTTCGCATCTTATGACGGCTTGGGGCTGGCACGGCTCCTTGAGCGTCGTGAGGTGACGCGGCTTTTTTGGCGATGGTGGGCTTGCCGGAAACAACAGAACTCTTCGCTAGAGCTCGCCGACTTTCCGATACTTGCAACGCCAATGGTGTTTCAATTGCCGGACATTGAACACAGGCGAGCTCGCAAATGCTGATTCGCGACATGCTGTTGGCCGCCCTTACCTCCCTCATCTGGGGCTTCGGTTTCGTTGTTGCCAAACTCGGACTCGAGCACTTCTCTGCCACGCAGATGACCGCGCTCCGCTTTCTGATGGTCGGCATTTTCTGCGTGATCGTGCCGCGGCCCAAGTTGCCCTGGTCGCTCCTCCTTGCAATCGGTGCGACCCTGTTCGCCGGTCAATTCCTGCTGCTGTTTTTTGCGTTTTCCCATGGAATGCCGCCGGGGCTCGCGTCCGTCAGCCAACAGATACAGGCTTTTTTCACTGTGTTGCTCAGCGCCATATTCCTGCGGGATATTCCTGGAGCGCGGCAATTGGCCGGCATGGTGGTTGCGTTCACCGGGCTCGCGCTGATCGCCTTGACCGCCGGCTCGGACCTCAATCCCGTCGGTCTTGGGCTCGCCGTTGCCGGCGCGTTCAGCTGGGCGGTCGGCAATGTCCTGATCAAGCGCGCGCCCAACGTTCCGATGTTCCCGCTCGTGATATGGTGCAGCCTCGTGCCGCCGTTGCCGGCGTTATTACTGTCCAGCATCTATGATCAGCAGTCGGTCGTAGAAGCCACGCTGAGCGCCTCATGGCTGAGCATAGGCGCCGTCTTCTATTCGGGCTTTCTTGCGATCGGCATAGCCTATGCTGCATGGGGATATCTGCTTCAACGCTACCCCTCCGCTGTCGTCGCGCCCTTTGGACTTCTCACGCCGTGTATCGGCGTTGTGGCGGCGAAGCTGGTCTTCGGCGAGGCCTTCAGCCCAACCCGTTATGCCGGCATGGCGCTCATCCTGTGCGGACTGGCTATCATCGTCTTGCCGTTGCAGCGTGTGAAGGCTCTGATCGCAACCCGCTTGTTGCGTTAGGCCTTCCATTGCCTCATCGACATTGGGAAGGCCAGCGTCACCGCCAGGTCGCTCAATCAAAGAATGGCGCGCCTTCCAGGACGAAAATGACAGTTTGACCCCGATGGCTGCCGGCACAGAGGTCTGCGACCGGTTGCGACAATCCCCAGGAAGCAATCTGCCGGGCGCTATGGAGGCCGTGAACCGGGCATCAGGAGCCCGCGCGGCCTGACGCGTGTGCGCCAATAGTGCCCTGTGTCGAAAGGGCCCAACGACGACCGACCCGTCGTCCAATTTTATCTTGCAATATGAAGGGTTTAGGTGGTGGGCGCACCAGGGCTCGAACCTGGGACCCGATGATTAAGAGTCATCGTTAGTCAGTTGGTCTGAGATTATCTGAGAATATCTATGTGCGCGGTCCTCGCGTGCGCATTCTACCCAACGGGACCCACTTTTGGTCGCTTAATATCCGTGATGACAAGGGCGCTCGGCGACGATTTGTCGTTGGCAGTGGTCTTGGAATGTCCGCAGCACGAATAAAGGCAGAGGATTTACGCCGGGGCTGGACCTCTTGGCCAAGGCTGTGCTGCCAGAGGCAGCCCCGTTGCGCGGGCTCTTAGCGAAGGAGCTTCTTAGAGCTGCCGATCGCTGATGGTTCCCTGTTCATGAAGCAGCCAAAGCCACCGACGTCGTCTGACGGTGAGTTGACAAAATGGTGTGATGACAACTGACATTGGCGATCCGATCCTCGGCGCGCGGTCTCCGAAACCCGGACCCGCGAGGGCTGGCGATCCGACGGACCAAATATTGCGGAAACGGCTGTGATGAAAAAGGGAGCTACGCAGGACATCTGGATCGGAATCGATCTCGGCACCCAGAGTGTGCGGGCAATCGCCGCAACAAATGACGGCGATATCATCGGCTGGGGAGCTTCGCCGCTATCCAGCACGCGCGTCGAGCAGCGGCACGAGCAAGCCCCTGAGGATTGGTGGATTGCGGTCGGTCACGCCTGCCGCAAGATGTGCCGGACGATCGATGCGCCGCACCGAATCCGCGGCGTCGCTGTGTGCGGCACGTCGGGCACCGTTCTGCTGACGGATGGTGAGGGTCGCGCGGCAACGACCGCCCTGATGTATGACGACGTGCGCGCTGCCGCAGAGTGCAATGAAGCAAACGCCATCGGCGCGGCACTGTGGGAAAAACTGGGCTATCAGCGCATTCAAGCCGTCTGGGGCCTGCCAAAACTCATGTGGCTGCTTCGCAGGAGCGGCGGTCCAGGCAAGCGTTACCTCTCGCATCAAGCCGATTTCATCACCGGCAGGCTGGCCGGAACACGACTGCCCTCGGATATCAGCAATGCCTTGAAAACGGGCTGCGACACGCTACTCCAACGATGGGACACGGCTGTCATGGAGCAGCTGGGGATAAGGCACGAGGTGTTGCCGGAGTTGCGTCGATCGGGCGCCCACATTGGCGCGGTCGGTGCCGCCGGCGCAGCCCATACAGGTATTCCGATCGGCACCCCGATCATCGCAGGGATGACGGACGGCTGTGCCTCACAGCTGAGTTCCGGCGCGATGTCGACCGGAAGCTGGAACAGCGTGCTCGGCACGACGCTCATCCTGAAAGGAACAAGCAGCGCGTTGCTGCAGGATCCGGCCGGAGTCGTTTATTCGCACCAGTCACCCGACGGTCAATGGCTGCCCGGTGGAGCGTCGGGTTCCGGTGCCGGCGCACTGACACGTTTTCTTCCCAACGCCGACCTTGATGCGCTCGCCGCGGAAGCAGGCCGGCGAATCGGTCCGCTCGCCCCGGCTTATCCCCTCGCATCCACGAAGGGCGAGCGATTTCCCTTCATCGCAAGCGAGGCGACGGCATTCTTTCTTCGCGACGCTCCGGCCGATCCAGTCGATACATTTCTCGCGATTACAGTTGGCCTCGCCTCCATCGAACGACTCTGCTTCGACTATCTCGACTTGCTCGGATTCCCGACACATGGCCGCTTGGCATTGACAGGCGGCGGGTCACGCAGCCGGTTCTGGAACGATCTGCGCGCGACGATGCTCGGCCGAGAACTCGTGGTACCCGCGATCGCGGAGCCCGCATTCGGGATGGCGGTTCTTGCGTCCTGCCTTCAAAGGCCGCTCGGCGACGCTGTGGCGGCGATGGTTCGTATCGAATACCGGCACGAGCCGCAATTGCAGCGAACCGATTCTGCGCTGCAGGCTCATCTGCGCATGGTTGATGCTCTCGAAGCCCGCGGATGGCTGCCCCGCGCGACGGCTTCACATTCCCGACAGCGGGTCACGCGATGACTGGTATCATCCTGCTTCACCGTCTGGAGACAATCTGGCAAACCACACCTGCGCAGCACAGACAAATCAGTCGGGAAGTCTCGTCAAACGCGGGCGCCATATACCGAAGATCACATTTGCTGTCGCGACCGCAAACAGCACCCAAAGCGATTTCCATTCGGCGCCCAACGATGCTGCGAGAGCGGCCGGATCGACCTCGTGGGTCAAGGCACGAGCGCTCAGTTCTGCTTCCTGTTGCATTGGCCCCTGAATTGCCGCGAAGCCCCATTCGAACACCAGGATGCCCGAAAGCAGTTTGGCCCAGGCCCAGCCGGCGCTGTGATAGCCGGGATTGACGGCCATCGCCATCAGGCCGGTAATCAAAACGAGCACGAGCGACGGCAGAAAAATCCACGTCGCAATGCCACCCATCGCGCCGCGCATCAGTGAATATTCGGAAAGCGATGTCGGTGCGGGAACGAAGGTCAGTAACACGAGCAGGCATGCCATCGCACCCATTTGGCCGATGGCTCCCATCGTATGCATGAATTTCATTGCCCGTCGTACGGCCAATGCGTTGATGCCAATCAATGTTTCGCTCGATGTTGTCGGCTGCTGCCCTATTTCGAGAATACCCGGCTGGCCAGCACGTCGGATGCTTCCAGCGACATGATGTCATCGGCGCTCAGCACGCGGTCGAGATCGGCGACCAGCCGGCTCGCCTGGCGCAGCCGCATGCGATCGAGCGCATTGCGGATCGATCGCGCGTTGGAGAATAGTGGCTGCGCTTTGCGCAAGGCGATGTAGCGGGTGAACGCCTGCCGCGCGTCCGTGCTGAATTTGTAGTTCATGTCATTCAGCATCAATTCCGCGATCGCCAGCAGCTCCTGGTCGGAATAATCGGGAAAATCGATGTGGTGGGCGATGCGGGAGCGGAATCCGGGATTGCTGGCGAAGAACTTGTCCATGCGGTCGCCGTAGCCGGCCAGGATCACCACCAGGTCCTCGCGCTGCGATTCCATTACCTGCAGCAGGATCTCGATCGCTTCCTGGCCGTAGTCGCGCTCGTTGTCGGGACGATGCAGGTAGTACGCCTCGTCGATAAACAGCACGCCACCCATCGCCTTCTTCAGGATTTCCTTGGTCTTCGGCGCGGTATGGCCGATATACTGGCCGACCAGTTCGTCGCGGGTGACCGAGATGACCTGGCCGCGGCGCACGAAGCCAAGCTTGTGCAGGATGCTGGCGATCCGCAGCGCCACCGTGGTCTTGCCGGTGCCGGGATTCCCGGTGAAGGACATGTGCAGCGTCGGAACCTCCGACGTCAGGTTCATGCGATTGCGGATACGCTCGATCAGCAGCAGCGAGGCGATCTCTCGAATCCGGGTTTTGACCGGCCTCAGCCCGATCAACTCGCGGTCGAGCTGGTCGAGCACCTCGCCGATACCGACCTCGTTGAACTCGCGGCGCAGGTCGACGCGATCGAGGGTCGGGATTTCATCCGCGCCTTGTGGAGCGGCCGCGGGGCTGGCTGGCGAACTCATGCGCCACCGTAGCGCGCACCCTCGGGACGATCGGCGGCGTAGGGTATCGTGGTGTAACGGATATTGCGGCCAGCCACCTCGTGGCGCTCGAGACGGAAGCCGGGTTCATCTTTCGGACGGTTGACGATGAACGACAGGCGCACTGACTCCCAGCCATGGCTGGAGTCAAACGCGGACATCCGGACGTAACGGTCACCGTAGACCTTGCGGCATTCGTTCAGCTCCATCATCACGCCGGCGGCATCGCGCAGGTCGAACATCGGCAGCCCCCACATTTCCCAAAGATTGTTGCGGGGATGCGGATCGTCGGTAAACTCGATATTCACGGCCCAACCCTTTTCGAGGGCATACTGCACCTGCCGGGAAATCTGCTCGTCGGTGAGATCCGGCAGGAACGAAAAACAGCCTTGGGTGACGCGCATGGTCCTGCTCCTTACATCGAGACGCTGGCGGTGGGGGCATAGTCGGGCATGTCGGTAGATTCGTAGTTGAAGGTGACGTTCTTCCAGACCTCCAGCGCTGATTTCAACGGGGTGCAGGTCTGCGCCGCCTTGGCGAGTATCTCCGGTCCTTCATGCAGGTAGTCGCGTCCTTCGTTGCGCGCGAGGATCATGGCCTCCAGCGCCACCCGGTTGGCGGTTGCTCCGGCCTGGATGCCCATCGGATGACCGATGGTGCCGCCGCCGAACTGCAGCACCACGTCCTCGCCGAGATGATCGAGCAATTGATGCATCTGCCCGGCGTGGATGCCGCCCGACGCCACCGGCATCAGCTTGTTGAGGCTCGCCCAATGCTGATCGAAGAACACGCCGTGCTCGAGCCTCGCCGGATTGTAGTCCTCGCGGCAGATGTCGTAATAGCCGCGGGTGGTGGCAGGATCGCCCTCCAGCTTGCCGACCACGGTGCCGGCATGGATGTGGTCAACGCCGGCAAGCCGCATCCATTTGGCGATGACGCGGAACGAGACGCCGTGGTTGCGCTGCCGGGTATAGGTCGAATGCCCCGCCCGATGCAGATGCAGGATCATGTCGTTGCGGCGCGCCCATTTCGCCATCGACTGGATCGCGGTGTAGCCGATCACCAGATCGATCATGATGATGATGGAGCCGAGCTCCTTGGCGAACTCCGCCCGCTCGTACATGTCCTCCATGGTGCCGGCGGTGACGTTGAGATAGGTGCCCTTGATCTCGCCGGACGCGGCCTGGGCCTTGTTGACGGCCTCCATGCAATACAAAAACCGCTCGCGCCAGTGCATGAACGGCTGCGAGTTAATGTTCTCGTCGTCCTTGGTGAAATCGAGCCCGCCCTTCAGCGCCTCGTAGACCACGCGGCCGTAATTGCGCCCGGACAGGCCGAGCTTCGGCTTCACGGTGGCGCCGAGCAGCGGACGGCCGAACTTGTCCATGCGCTCGCGCTCGACCACGATGCCGGTCGCGGGCCCCTGGAAGGTCTTCACATAGGCCACCGGCAGCCGCATATCCTCGAGCCGCAAGGCCTTCAACGGCTTGAAGCCGAAGACATTGCCGATGATGGAGGCCGAAAGATTGGCGATCGATCCATTCTCGAACAAATCGAGATCGTAGGCGATGTAGGCGAAATACTGCCCCGGCGAGTTCGGCACGGGATCGACGCGGTAGCATTTGGCGCGGTACTTTTCGGCGGCCGTCAGCCGGTCGGTCCACACCACTGTCCAGGTCGCGGTCGAGGACTCGCCGGCGACCGCCGCCGCCGCCTCGATCGGATCGACGCCGTCCTGCGGCGTCACCCGGAACAGCGCGATGATGTCGGTATCCTTGGGCTCGTAGTCCGGCTCCCAATAGCCCATCTTCTTGTATTCCATGACGCCGGACTTGTAGCGGTCCTTGCCGCGGATGGTCATCGATTGCTCGTTCATGGCTGGCTCCTTCGATAGTGTTGACCGGCGGGTCCGGTTGACAGGCTTCGGGTCATTCGGCGGCGGACGCGATATTTCCGATGCGGGGATCGAGCGCGCCGGATCGATATCGCCGGGCCATTTCCGCCAGCGGCATCACCCTGATCCTGCCGGCATGGCCGGCGGTGCCGAACTGCTCGAACCGCTCGCGGCAGAGTTCCCGCATTGAATCCATCGCCGGCTTGAGGAATTTGCGCGGATCGAACTCGCTCTTGTTCTGGGCCGCCACCTTGCGGAAGGCGGCCGTCATCGCCAATCGGCAGTCGGTATCGATATTGACCTTGCGGACACCGTGGCGGATGCCGCGGACGATCTCCTCGACCGGCACGCCCCAGGTCTGCGGCATCTCGCCACCGAACTGGTTGAACGCGTCCTGCAGGGATTGCGGCACCGAGGACGAGCCGTGCATCACCAGATGCGTGTTGGGTAGCCGGTGGTGAATTTCCTCGACCACCTTCATTGCCAAAATCTCGCCATCCGGCTTGCGCGAGAATTTGTAGGCGCCGTGCGAGGTTCCCATCGCGATCGCCAGCGCATCGACCCCTGTGGCGCGGACGAAATCCACCGCCTGGTCCGGATCGGTCAGCAACTGGTCGTGGCCGACCGGCCCTTCGACGCCATGGCCGTCTTCCTGTTCGCCGCCGCCATGTTCGAGCGAGCCGAGAACGCCCAATTCGCCCTCCACGGAGGCGCCGATCCAGTGCGCCATCTCGACCACGCGGCGGGTGATCTCGACGTTGTAGTCATAGTCCGCCGCGGTCTTGGCGTCGGCCTTGAGCGAGCCATCCATCATGACCGAGGTAAAGCCGTGTTGCAGCGCCGTGGCGCAGGTGGCTTCCTCGTTGCCGTGGTCCTGATGCAGGCAGAGCGGTATCTGCGGATACATCTGGTCAAGCGCGTCGATCATCTTCGACAACATGATGTCATTGGCGTAAGAGCGCGCGCCGCGTGACGCCTGAATGATGACGGGGGCATCGACCGCTACCGCGGCCTCCATGATCGCGAGGCCCTGCTCCATGTTGTTGATATTGAACGCCGGCACGCCGTAGTCGTGCTCGGCAGCATGGTCCAGCAATTGCCTAAGGGTAATTCGTGCCATCGCCCTCTCCGTGTCTACGCGTGGGTCGCCGTCATTCTCGATCGCGCAAGGCAGCGCCGAGCGGCCTGCGCGGCCGCCTCGGCGGTGATGCCGAATTCGCGATACAGCACATCCGCCGGCGCCGAAGCGCCGAAACCGGTCATGCCGACGAATTCGCCGTCGTCACCGAGCCAGCGCATCCAGTCGCCCTCGACCGCAGCCTCGATTCCGATCCGCGGGGCGCGTCCCAAAACGGCGGTGCGGTATTCGCGCGATTGCTGGCGAAACAGATCGAAGCATGGCGCGGAGACCACCGCGGCGCAGATATTGTCGCGCCCGAGCAATTGCGCCGCCTCCAGGGCAATCGCGACCTCGGAACCGGTCGCGATCAAGGTAACGTCGCGGCCATGAGCGGGTTCGACCACCACATAGGCCCCTGACGCGACCATGTTACCGCTGCTGCTGGCGTCACGAAACGATGGCAGCCCCTGACGCGACAGGCAAAGCACCGAGGGGTTGGCTTCGGCGCGGAGCGCGCAGTCCCAGGCCTCGGCGGTCTCGACGGCATCAGCGGGCCGGAACACCAGCAGGCCAGGAATCGCTCGCAGCGCCGCGAGGTGCTCGACCGGCTGATGGGTCGGTCCGTCCTCGCCCAGCCCGATCGAGTCGTGCGTCATCACGTGGATGACCCGGATCCGCATCAGCGCCGCCAGCCGGATTGCCGGACGGCTATAGTCGGCGAAAGTGAGAAACGTGCCGCCGTAGGGAATGAAGCCGCCGTGCAGAGCGATGCCGTTCATCGCCGCCGCCATCGCGTGCTCGCGAACGCCGTAGTGGACATAGTCGCCCTCGAAGACATCGCGTAGAACGGGCCGCTGGCCTTTGGCGCGAGTCAGATTGGAATGCGTAAGATCTGCGGAGCCGCCCAGCAGGTTCGGCACGGCTGGCGCTATCGCGTCGAGCACCAGTTGCGACGCCTGCCGGGTGGCCATCGTGGGCCGCTCGGTGCCGAACCGGTCTCGTAGGTTCTCCATGGCAACGGTGTAGTCGCAGGGCAGCTTCCGGTTCAGCGCATCGTGAAACGGCGAGCGCCCGCCGGAGTGGTGATGACGCCTGGTGCGCTCGATCCAGTTCCGCCGGGCCGCTTGCCCCCAGGCTCCGATCTTGCGCCACTGCTCGGCGATATGGGCCGGGATCTCGAATGGCTGATAGGGCCAGTTCAGGGCGGCGCGGGTGTTGGCGACCTCGTTGGCGCCGAGCGGCGCGCCGTGCGCCTTTTCGCTGCCCTGCCGGTTAGGTGCACCGAATCCGATCGCGGTGCGGCAGGCAATCAGCGATGGCCTGTCGTTGCTGCGCGCGCGATCGATCGCCGCGGCGATCTCTTCGGGATCGTGCCCATCGATCCGGCAAGTCGACCAGCCCGAGGCCTGGAACCTCACGAGTTGGTCGTCCGAGCAGGACAGCGAGGTCGATCCGTCGATCGAGATCTGGTTGTCGTCGAACAGGACAATCAGCCGCTTCAGCCTGAGATGCCCGGCCAGCGAAATCGCCTCGTGGCTCAGGCCCTCCATCAGGCAGCCATCACCGGCGATGACATAGGTGTGGTGATCCACGAGATCATTACCGAAGCGCGCATTCAGCAGCCGTTCGGCCAGCGCCATGCCGACCGCCGTCGCAATGCCCTGGCCGAGCGGCCCAGTGGTGGTCTCGACCCCCGGCGTGTGGCCATATTCGGGATGCCCCGGCGTGTTCGATCCCCACTGCCGGAATGCCCTGAGCTGGTCCAGTGTCACGGCCTCATAGCCGGTCAGGTGCAACAGCGCGTAGAGCAGCATCGAACCGTGGCCCGCGGACAGCACAAAACGGTCGCGATCCGGCCAGAGCGGGTCGGCAGGATCGAATTTGAGGAAGCGCGAGAACAGCACCGTGGCGACGTCGGCCATGCCCATCGGCATCCCCGGATGACCCGATTTCGCGTGTTCAACGGCATCGATCGCGAGAAAGCGGATCGCATTGGCCATTTCCGAATGAGACACATCCGGACGGTCGCGAGATGTCAGTGCATGAACGGTCATACCGTGCGCCTCTTGCGTTCCATCAGTTGCAGGATCAGGGGGGTGAGAATGAGCTGCATCGCGAGGTCGAGCTTGGCGCCATGGATCACGATCGAATTGGCGCGCGACATGAAACTGTTGGGAATCATCGACAGCAAATAGGGAAAATCGATGCCGCGCGGATTCTTCAGCCGGATCACCACCATCGATTCGTCCGGCGTCGGGATCCACCGCGCGATGAAGGGATTGGAGGTATCCACCGTCGGCACGCGCTGGAAATTGATGTCGGTCTCCGCGAATTGCGGAATAATGTAGTTCACGTAGTCGGGCATGCGCCGCAAAATGGTGTCGGTCACCGCCTCCTGGCTGTAGCCGCGGTCGCTGCGGTCGCGATGCAGCTTCTGGATCCACTCCAGATTGATCACCGGAACCACGCCGATCTTGAGATCGGCATGCTGCGCGATGTTTACCTTCTCGGTCACGACGGCGCCGTGTAGACCTTCATAAAACAGCAGGTCGGAGTTATCCGGCAGCGGACCCCATTCGGTGAACGAGCCCGGTTCGCCGCCATACAGTTTGGCCTCGTCGTCGTCGTGGACGTAATGCCGGGTCGTGCCGGTGCCGGATTCCCCGTAGTCGCGAAATACCCGCTCCAGTTCCTCGAACAGGTTGGTCTCGGGGCTGAAATGGCTGAAATGCTTGTTGCCGCGCTCGGCTTCCTCCACCATTTTCGTACGCATCTCCACGCGATTGTAGCGATGGAAGGCGTCACCTTCGATATAGGCGGCGGCGACTTTCTCACGGCGGAAGATGTTCTCGAAGGTCTTCTTGACAGACGTAGTGCCGGCGCCGGAAGACCCGGTGATCGAGATGATGGGATGACTGCGCGACATCGATCGGACCACTTTCAGCGAAACAGGCCACGCCGCGCGAACAGCGGGGCATCGGAATTGTCGAACATCGGCTCGATGCCTTCATGAATGGCTGCGACGTCGCGTACGCCGTGCATCGAGCCCATGATCAGCGGCACGCGCTGGTGCGGCGTCTTGGCTCCCAGTTCCAGAATACGCCGGCGCCCGGTGGTGGCGGCACCTCCCGCCCACTCCATGATCAGCGCCATCGGATGGGCCTCGTACAACAGCCGCAGCCGGCCCTCGCGATAGCCGCTCCGGGCATCGGCCGGATACAGAAACACCCCGCCGCGCATCAGGATGCGAAACGCTTCCGCCACCAGCGACCCGATCCAGCGCATGTTGAAATCCGCCCCGCGGTCACCGTTGGTGCCGGCAAGGCATTCGTCGATATAGGCGCGGACCGGTCCGTGCCAATGCCGGCGATTGGAGGCGTTGATGGCGAATTCGGGAGTATCGGGTGCAATCTTGGCGCCCTGCCTGATCAGTACGAACTGCTGGACGCGCCGGTCGAGGATGAAGATGTCGACGCGGCCATCGTGGCCGAGCACCAGCGTGGTCTGCGGACCGTAGACGACGAAGCCCGCGGCGCATTGCGCCGTGCCGGGCTCGAAGAACGTCGAAAGGATATCATTGCCCCGCGGCCGGATCGAAAAGATGGTGCCGACCGAGACATTGTTTTCGAGGTTGGCCGACCCGTCCAGCGGATCGATCGCTACGCAAAACGGCGCATCCGGATCGAGGGTTTCAGGCAGCGCCCCCTCCTCGGAAAGAACCGCGGCGACCGGAGCGGTGCGTAACGCAGTCCGCATCAACTCATCGGCCAGTACGTCGATGTCCTTTTGCTGATCGCCGTCGGAATTGGTGTTGCGAGCCTCACCGGTGATACCGGCCAACGGCCCATCCGCGATGCGTCCGGCGAGTTCGATCGATGCGCCGGCGATGGCCTCGATCACCTCGCCGACCGCTGCGCCGTGCGGCGTCCGCGATGCCGCCTGCTCGAGATGCGAACGCAGACTCACGCGCTCGTCCATGGCCGTCTCCCTCGCGCCCTCTGCGGAGCGCTCTTGAATGCGGTTTGCCGTTCGGCAATCCGCGCCAAGGAAGCGCGATTTGCCGGATTAGTGAAATTTTGTTATCTTTAGCCAAAGCAAAGTTTTACTTATAAGGTTGCCGACATGGCGGGGCGTTTTTCCAGGGAATTGACAATGCGCCAGTTGCGGGCATTGGCCGCCGTTGCGAAACATCGCTCCGTAACCGCAGCGGCCAAGCAGTTGCACCTGACGCAGCCGGCCGTGACGCTGCAGCTGCGCAATTTGCAGGCGTTGGCGGGATTGCCCCTGATCCAGCGCACCAGCGACGGCATGGTGCTGACCGACGCCGGCCGCGAAGTGCTGGCGCTCACTGACCGCGTCGAGGCCGCGGCCGCCAGTTGCGAGACGTCGCTCGACATGATCGCGGGAAAGACAGCGGGGCGAATTTCGATCGGCGCCGTCAGCACCGCCAAATATTTCGTGCCGTTTGCGATCTCCGGATTTTCGAAGGTCTATCCCAACATCGACGTCACGCTCTCGATCGGAAACCGCCAGGAAATCGGCATGGCGCTTCGCGGCTATGATCTGGATATCGCAATCATGGGCCGGCCGCCGGTAGACGTTCCCATGAACGTGCATCTGATCGGCGACCATCCGCATGTCATCATCGCACCGACCACCCACCACCTGGCGCGAAAGTCGCACCTTGCATTGTCCGCGCTTGCCAACGAGACGTTCCTGACCCGCGAACCCGGATCGGGGACACGCGGGTTGATGGAACAATTGTTCGAAACCGCCGGCGTTCGTCCGAAAATCGGCATGGCTATGAGCAGCAACGAGACCATCAAGCAGGCGGTAATCGCAGGTCTCGGGATCGCCTTCATTTCCGCGCATACGGTGGCGACCGAACTCGACGAGCGACGGCTGGTGACGCTGGATGTCGATGGCCTGCCGGTCGTGCGTCAATGGTTCGTGCTCTCGCGCAAGGATAAAGTCCTGCTACCGCCGGCGCAGGCGATGCTGGATTTTCTGAGCGCCAGCGGAGCCGAGTTCCTGCCTCGTACCCACGGCAGGCTCCGCCTCACCCGGACGTCGGTGCGCGGCAGGCGCGGCTGACGCAGCCCGCCTGGACTGCGGTCACGCAGCTCTGGCCAACCCGACCTCGGCCCATATTTCCGCCAGCGCTTGCACAAGATGCTCGATATCGGCATCGGTATGATGCGGTGAAGGCGTGATACGCAGCCGCTCGGTGCCGCGCGGTACCGTCGGATAGTTGATGGGCTGGACATAGATGCCGTAACGGTCGATCAGGAGGTCGCTGATCTGCTTGCACAACACGGGATCGCAGACCATCACGGGCACGATATGGCTGGGATTGTCGAGATGCGCGACGCCGGCCTGGTCGAGCCGCGAGCGTAGCCGTGCGACCCGGTCCTGGTGACGCTCGCGCTCCTGCGAACTGGCCTTGAGATGCCGAATGCTGGTCAGCGCGCCGGCCGCCACCGCCGGCGGCAGCGAGGTCGTGAAGATAAAGCCTGACGCAAAGCTGCGAATGAAATCGCAGATGGTGGCGGAGGCGGCGACATATCCCCCGATCACGCCGAACGCCTTGGCCAGCGTGCCTTCGATCACGGTAAGGCGGTGGCTGAGACCCTCGCGGTCGGCGATGCCGCCGCCTTTCGGACCGTAGAGGCCGACGCCGTGCACCTCGTCGAGATAGGTCATGGCGTTATGGGCATCCGCGACATCGCAGAGTTCCGCGATCGGCGCGATATCGCCGTCCATCGAATAGACCGATTCGAACGCAACCAGTTTTGGCGCATGCGGATCGATATCGCCAAGCTTGCGCTCTAGGTCTCGCGGGTCGTTGTGGGCGAAGATGCGGGTTTCGCTGCGGCTGTGCCGGATGCCTTCAATCATCGAGGCGTGGTTGAGTTCGTCCGACAGTATCACGCAGCCCGGCATGCGCGACGCCAGCGTCGAGATCGCGGCCATGTTCGAGACATAGCCCGACGTGAACAACAGCGCGGCTTCCTTGCCGTGCAAATCGGCGAGTTCGCGCTCCAGCAGCACGTGATAGTGGTTGGTGCCGGCAATGTTGCGGGTGCCGCCCGCGCCGGCGCCGCAGCTGTCGAGCGCTTCATGCATCGCCGCCAGCACCGCCGGATGCTGACCCATGCCGAGATAGTCGTTGGAGCACCATACGGTCACCTCGCCGGCGCCGTCGGGATGGTGGTGGGTTGCACGCGGGAAGGCGCCCGCCTTGCGCTCGAGATCAGCGAACACGCGATAGCGTCCTTCGCGGTGCAAGCCGTCGAGTTGGCGGCGGAAATAGGCCTCGTAGTTCATGACGTCCTCCCGTTGACCGATGCCGGCGGCTCCGTTCCTGCGCCGAGCGCCGCCGTCGCCAGATCGCTGCTCGCGTGTTGCTCGATAAATAGCTGGCGAAACTGCTCTTCCAGGCGCTGTCGCGCGCCGGGTTGCCGCGGCTTGGCCGGTGCGGTCTCCCCGCGCACGCTCGCCAGCACGACGAGCTGGGGCTGGGCAGCGGGCGCGGCGGACACATTAGCGCCCGGTTCTGAAGCTTGCGCGGTCACGCAACGCAGCGGCAACGCTGTAACGTTCTTGATGGTAGGGCCCTGTTCCATGGCGGTGTCCTCCGGCGGGAAACCTGAACGCATGCCCCAGCCCCACAGCGTCATCGCCGGCAGGGGCAACAGCATGAACCAATGCTCGACCAGGCCGAGCGCAAACAGTGTGGAGACCAGCGTGAGGCTGACCACCTCGGACGGCGTCACGGCGACTTCGACGATTCGCTGAACCATGATGACGAGAACGGCCGTCGCCAGCGTTACCGATGTCGGGAAGAAGGCGCCGACCGGCTTGCGGACAAAATACGTTTTCAGGAATCGCACCGCGTCCGGCATCAATTCGTCATTGGTCACGGGTACGCCGAGGAACAGGTTGATCTTGGCGCTTTGCCGAAGCACCCACAACGCCGCGAAGGTCCACAGCGCGACCTGGTTCGGCCCACTCCGGGTCAGCGCCAGGACCACCGCGCCGCACACCAGCAGCGTGATCTCGTGGTACAGGATCGCAAGCAGCGCCGGGCCGAGCCGTTTCCATCCGCGAACGCCGGCGGGACATTGCCGTGGATGCGGGCCGGTGACCCAGCCTGCCAGGAAGGCGATCTCCTGGGCGGCCCATAGCAGGATGGTCGCGGTGAAGGCAAGATAAGCAGCGCCAACCGTCGTGTCGTCGGCGCTCAGCACGAGACACGGCAGCGCGGCCGCGACCAGGCACACCGCGGAGACCAGGCGAAAGCGATCGAAGCGGCCCGAACGTCCCACCAGCAGCAGCACGGCTCCGGTACTGAACCACCAGACGAAGGCTGCGAAGATAGGTGGGACGATGTAGGAGGCCATGAACCCGCTCTCTCACCACGCCGGTTGCAGGCAGATATCGCGAGGTAATGCATTCGGTTTTGCCGGCAACAGATACAGCCGCGCCAGCGTCAGCGCAGCCGCGGCGGTCAGCGTCGCCCGCTTCATTTTCGAAGCAAGGCCACCTCTGGCCCGGGCGTCGGTGATCCCCTGGGAGATCCAGCTGAGCCGGTCGAGCCCTGCCATGAAGCGCGGATTATCAATGTCGAGCATGACCGGGAATACCTGCCGGGATATTTCCGAGGTGATGTGGAATACCTGCCTGTCATAATCGGTCGGGTGCATGCCGAGCGCCTCATGGAACGCCGGTCGCATGTGATCGCGGACATACATCGTGGCAAATACCGCGAGCAGGAAGAACTTGATCCAGAGCTTGTTGTGTCCCCGCAACAGCGACGGGTCGGCGCGCATCAACAAGGCAAACGCCTCGCCATGGCGGAACTCATCGTTGCACCAGCGCTCGAACCAGCGGAAGATCGGGTGGAACTGGCGCTCGGGTTGACGCTCCATCTGGCGAAAGATGGTGATATAGCGGGCGTAGCCGATCTTCTCCGACAGATAGGTCGCGTAGAAGATGAATTTCGGGCGAAAGTAGGTGTATTTCTTCGCCCGCGCCAGGAAGCTGAGATCGACGCCGATACCGTGATCCTTCAGGATTTCGTTGATGAAACCGGCATGCCGGGCTTCGTCGCGGCTCATGAAACCGAACAGTTCCTGGATTTCCTTGTTCTTGATGCGCTTCTTGATCTCCGCATAGAGCACGCAGCCGGAAAATTCGGCCGTCAGGGAACTGACGAGGAAATCCTTGAATTCCCTGCGCAGCTCGGGCGGAAGACCTTCGAGGTCGTTCTTGAACTCGTCCGATTTGACGAAATGCGACTTGTTGTAGTCGGCGCGCAGCTCTTTGATCACCGCATCCCACTCTGATCGCACCAGACTGACGTCGAGGCGGTCCATCGCGTCGAAATCGGTGGTGTAGAAGCGCGGACTGAGAATCGTATCCTGTCGGGCGAGATCGGTACTGTCGGCATTGCCCTTGACGCCCGCGCTGAGCTGGCCCTGGGTACCACCTTCCATCGGGATCATGCTGCTCTCCCATCCGAAAAACTGACTTCGTAAAGTTCGGTCAATTCGAGATATCCCTCGAAGCGCGCGCGCAACCGGTCCAGCGCACTGCCCCGGACCACGGTGGCGGTCCGGCGGACGACAAGGCGTTCGCCGAATTCAACGCGCGTCGGGGCGTTATGGACCATGACCTCGTCGCCGGGCTGGATCCGGACATCGCCATCGAGCACGACATGAGCATGCAGCGTTTCGGAGGTCTGCTCGATTTCCACCGTGCAGGGCACCTCGAACGTCCGGCGCGCGCGGGTCCAGCTCATCTTGCACTCTCCAGGTTCATCAGGCGGGCAAAGGCTTCGGTATTGCTCGAACCGAACGCACCGAGGTCGATCTGCTTGCCGGTCGAGGTGTCGGTCAGCGTGATCTGGCCGCCGGCATACCGCGTCAGCCGGAACGGCGGCTGGACACCGACGTCACCCAGCCTTCGCTCGCGCGCGAGGCCCCGCATCACCACCCGAATAAAGCCGTTGCTGCCGGGCGCCAGCGTGTCGACCAGACGGTGATCGCTGGCATCGTACACCAGCACCGCGCCCTTCTGGCCGTCCTCGAACTGCAGGTCGCGGCTTTCGATCGCGGCAGGCAGCGTCATGTGGATGCCGCCGACCCCGGTGACACGCACCGTGGTGACCGCAGCGAGCGCAAACAGGATGAGCGCCACAGCGGCAAACACTCCTCCCCGGGGGACGACCGGCTCATGAAGGGTCTGGCTCATGAGTTCTCCTGCGTTCAGGCGGCGGCCGTGGTGGGCGACGCGTTGGTATTCGAGGCAGTGTCAGCATTGTCGGCAGCCCCGAGCGAGATCGCGGCCGGGCCGGGTCGTCCAGTCAATGCTTCCGTGAGTGCGACAGCGACCCCGGCGGCGTCTGGAATCGAATTCAGCATCGGCTCCGGCGCGCGCAGCCGCCACGGGCGGATATGCGGCCAGAGCAACAGATAGGACACGCGGTCGCCGTCGGAAAGCCGGAGCGGAATATCGCCGCTGCCGTCTTGATAGGTTTTCAAAGCGGCGTTGGCGATCTTGCCGAGCGGGACGTTCATGGTCATCGGCAGCGCGACGCCGAACTGGAACAATACCCGCTTTGACGTGATGGTGTAGCAGGCCGCACGCCGGAACAGCCAGGCCAGCCCGGCAAGCACCGCGATGGCGCTCACCGCCGGAACGATCAGCCACAAGGCGGACATCGCCGCCTCGTCCGCCGGCGCGCCGCGGGCCCAGTTCGACCACAGCCTCCAGATCAGCAGAAGCCCGAAATAGATGGCCACTTCGCGAATGTGGAACGCGCGGAGCGCCAGCCCGGTGAACGACGGCTTGCCCTGCCAGATCACGCGTTCGCCAGCCGGCAGCGGTACCGGAAGCTCCTTGAATGCCACGTCGCTGAACTGACGATGATCCTGCTTCACAGCATCGGCTCCTGTCGTGAGGGCGTGGCGTAAAGCGTGCCGGCGCCGAAATAGCCGCAGATCTTGTCTTCCTCGAGCTTGGTCACCTGGTCAGGGCTCTTGGTAACAGGCACATCGGCGAACTGGCTGCCGAGGATGGCCTCGACCGTGACGCGGCCGCGCTTGTGGTTGACGAGCGCGAACGGCATCGGCAGCAGAACGCGCTTCGCACCGGCCGATGTCGTCACCTCGACCTCGATATAGCGGATCAGACCTTCGGCGCGGTCGACCCATACATCGGTCGCAACGCCTCCGATTTCGTTGTCGGCGCCGATCACCTTCATGCCGCGCGGATCGGGATCGCGCGGTTCGAGCCAGGTGCCTTGAGCCAGCCGCAACGGGACGATACACGGGATATTGTCGATGTTGAGCTCCGGGGCGTCCTCGCGGTCGGCCCAGGAGCCCGGCCCGACCCCATCGAGCATCGGATTGCCAGTCGGCTCGACTGGCGCGCCAGACCACACTGCGATCGGCGCGACTGCGACGTCGCGGCGGTCGTTTTTGGTGTTCGGCAGGGTCGCGACGTGCCCACTGCGCAGCAGGTAGGTCTTGGGATCCGGCATTTTCGGAAAGCCATGAACGACCCCGCCTCCGCTGGCCGTCGAGTCGAGCGGATAGCCTTCGCGCTTGTCTTCGCGGCGGAGATAAAAAATCAGGCAAGCGAAGAAGATCCAGAAAACGTAAAGCGTAACCTGTGCTACGTCTAAATATGCGCCTTCTTGCATGAGACGATCTCCTTTCGTTGACTAACCTGGGAATTCGGCGAGACCGAATTTGGATGGCGGCTGCGCGTAGGCCGTCCGTGCCGTGCGCACGAGCGGGCCGATCGCAACCAGGGTGGCGAACAACAGAGCGACTTCGATGTGGTAGACGACGCTATATCCGGTCGAGGGGTCGGTCAGCGCACGGCCGAGCATCCCGCTCGAGGCCAGCGACGTCACCGCGTCGCGAATGCCGCCGCCAAGCGCGATGCCGCTGCCGGCCGCGGTGGCCTGCACGGCGCCCCATGTTCCCAGCGCCAGACCGCTCTCCCCGCCGCTTGCGAGCGCCATCGCCGCGGTCAGCGTTCCCGCGGCGAATAGTCCGCCGCCAAAGCCGATCAGCGTTGTCCCGATCCGGAACAGCAACACGGAATTGAGGGGTGCCGCGAAGATCACCGCGGAAAAGGCGAACACGCCCGCCGCGGCGCCGAAACCGGCAATCCGATACGGGTCGGCGTGGCGCCCGAGCGTGCGGGCGGCAAGACCGAATCCCGCCAGCGTGCCCAGCGCGAAGAACGCCGTCAGTGCCGTGGTCTGGCCTACCGTCAATTTCAGGATTTCGGCGCCGTACGGCTCCAGCAGGATATCCTGCATCGAAAACCCCGCAGTGCCGAGCGCCAATGCGATCAGCACCCGGATGGAGCCGCCGGACTGACGGAACCGGACCCAGGAGTGCTGAAACTCCGGCCGCTCGCGTGCGGCCGAGGTCAGCGAGGGGTTCCGCGCCTCCTGCTTCCAGAGCGCGGCGATATTCAGCAGCAGCTGGGTGACGGCGACGCCCTGGATCACCTGGATCAGACGGATTTCGTTGAAGTTGCGCAGCAGTTCGCTGAAGATCAGCGCGCTCCCCAGCATGCCGAACAACAGCATCACGTAGAGGAATGCCACCACGCGCGGCCGCGACTCCGGTGGCGCCAGATCGGTCGCCAGCGCCAAGCCTGCGGTCTGGGTGGTATGCATGCCAGCGCCGACCAGCAGGAACGCCAGCGCAGCACCGAACTGGCCGTAAACGGCGGGGTATTCGCCGGTGCCCGACAATACCAGCAGCGCGAACGGCAGCACGGCGAAACCGCCGAACTGGACCAGAGTCCCCATCCAGATGTAGGGCACGCGCCGCCAGCCCAGCACGGAACGATGATTGTCCGACTTGAAGCCGATCAGGACGCGGAACGGCGCGAACACCAGCGGCAGCGAGACCATCAACGAGACCAACAGCGTCGAGACGCCGAGTTCGACGATCATCACGCGATTGAGCGTGCCGTTCAGCAGCACGATAGAGATCCCGGTGGAAACCTGGAACAGCGACAGCCGCAACAGACGCGGCAGCGGCAACTCCGTGGTCGCCGCGTCGGCAAACGGCAGGAACCGGGTTCCGAGCCGCATCCAGCCCTTCGCCAATGTCGTCGACATCCGGCTCATCGGGGAACCATCTCCAGTGCGTGGGATTTGTAGAAGCCGCAGCTGACCCGGCGGCTGCGCCCGAGCTGCCAGCGCTCGAGGTTTTCATCCGACAGCAGCAGCCGCCGCAATTTCTGTTCGGCCACAGGCTCGATCGCGGGTGCGCGATCACCACGCGGAAACAGCCGGCCCACCGCATGCATCGCCGACAGCGCCGGTGTTCTCGGCGCAAACGTCATGAGCAGCGCGACATTGGTGCGCGCCGCCAGCCCTGCCATGATCCGGCAGGTGTCCGCGGTGCGGTAGTGGATCAGCGAATCCATCGCGACCACGAAATCGAACCGACCGAGTTTGGGATCGAGCATGTCTCCCGACCTGAATTCGAGTGCGGACGAATCAAGATCCGCTGGGATTCGCTCGCGCGCCACCGACACCAGCGTGGCGGACAAATCGATCGCGACCACGCGCGCGCCGCGCCGCGCCGCTTCGATCGACAGCGCGCCGGTGCCGCAACCGGCGTCCAGCAGACGCGCTCCGCTCAGGTTTTGAGGCAGCCACGACAGCAGCGTACTGCGCATCTCGTCGCGGCCGGCGCGCACCGTAGCGCGAATCCGCCCCACCGGTGCGTCGGAGGTCAGACGCGCCCAGGCATCGACCGCGGTGCGATCGAAATAGGTCTGCAGCTCTCCCCGCCGTTCCAGATATGTGGCGACAGACATCAGTCGAACCCCAACAGATCGAAGATTTCACGGTCCTTCAGAGACTTTCCGGGCAACGGCTCGATCGTCCCGGCCCAGAGTTCGGTCGCGAGCCGCATATACTCGTCCTGTACAGCCACCAGTTCCGGCGTCGGCTCCATCTCGAACAGCGTCGATTTCTTCAGCCGGCTCTTGCGAATGATGTCGAGGTCCGGAAAATGCGCGACCCGCTTCAATCCGGCCTTCTCGCTGTAGCGGTCGATCTGGTCAGTTGCGGCGCTGCGGTTGGCGATGACGCCGCCGAGCCGCACCCCGTAATTCCGGGATTTTGCCTCGATCGCCGCGACGATGCGGTTCATCGCAAAGATCGAGTCGAAATCATTGGCCGCCACGATGAGAGCGCGATCGGAATGCTGGAGCGGTGCGGCGAAGCCGCCGCACACGACGTCGCCCAGCACGTCGAAAATCACCACATCGGTGTCTTCGAGCAGATGGTGCTCCTTCAGGAGCTTCACCGTCTGGCCCACGACATAGCCGCCGCAGCCAGTTCCCGCCGGCGGGCCGCCCGCTTCCAGGCACATCACGCCGTTGTAGCCCTCGAACACGAAATCCTCCGGCCGCAGTTCCTCGGCGTGGAAGTTCACGGACTCCAGCACGTCGATCACCGTGGGCACCAGCCGTTTGGTCAGCGTGAAGGTCGAGTCATGCTTGGGATCGCAGCCGATCTGCAGCACGCGCTTGCCGAGTTTCGAGAACGCCACCGAAAGGTTCGACGACGTGGTGCTCTTGCCGATGCCACCTTTGCCGTAAACCGAAAACACCTTCGCGGTGCCGATCTTGAGTTTTGGGTCGAGCTGAACCTGAACGCTGCCCTCGCCGTCGCCGCAACATGACGGGCTCTTCAGCGACGTCGGCCTGGTCTGGATATTCATGCGGCTACTCCCACGCCTTCGAGGCGGTCTTCGAGCTCTTCGCCTGCCCTGCGCAGGACGTCGAGCATCTCCGGATCGGGTGACCAGTATTTGCGCTCGTGCGCCTCGATCAGCCGGTTTGCGACCTTCGCCGAGGCCACCGGATTGAGCGAGGCCAAACGCTCCCGCATCGCCGGGTCGAGCACGAATGTTTCGGTGAGCTGCCGGTAAACCCATGGCGCCACTTCACCCGTGGTCGCCGACCAGCCCATGGTGTTGGTGACGTGCTCCTCGATCTGGCGAACGCCCTCATAGCCATGCTTGAGCATGCCCTCGTACCATTTCGGATTGAGCATGCGGGTGCGGGTCTCCAGCGCGACTTGCTCCGACAGGGTCCGAACCGCGCCCTGCCCCCTGGTTTGATCGCCGATATAGACCGGCGCTGAGGCGCCGCCGCGGGCAATACGCACCGCGCGGCTGATTCCTCCCAACGTGTCGAAATAATGATCGACGGTGGTAACCCCGAGTTCAACCGAGTCGAGGTTCTGGTAGGCGAGGTCGACGTTCGCGAGCGCCGTCTTCAGCAACGCGGTTTGCTGAACCGGTTGCCCCTTGAGGCCATAGGCAAAGCTCTTGCGTCGGGTATAGGTTTCGGCGAGTTCGTCCTCGTCGTCCCAGCGGCCATTCTCGACAAGATGATTGACGTTGGAGCCGTAGGCGCCATCGGCGTTGCCGAACACCCGCAAACTTGCCGTCTCCAGGTCGCAATGATGTTCGGCTTGATAGGCCATGGCGTGCTTGCGGACGAAATTGCGTTCGAGCGGTTCGTCGACGGAAGCGGCCAGATAACAGGCCTCCGCGAGCAGCTTGATCTGCAGCGGCAGCAGGTCGCGGAAGATGCCGGACATGGTGATGATGACGTCGATACGCGGCCGCTTGAGCTGGTCGAGCGCAATCAGTTCCGCGCCGCTGAGCCGACCATAGCCGTCGAAGCGCGGCGTTGCGCCGAGCAAGGCCAGCGCCTGCCCAATCGGCGCGCCTTCGTTCTTGAGGTTATCGGTGCCCCACAGCACAATCGCGACCGACTCCGGCAATCCGTGGCCTTCTGCCAGGTGTTTGTCGATCAGCCGCTGCGCCTGCAGCGCGCCGTCATGGACTGCATAGGCGCTGGGAATCCGAAACGGATCGAAGCCGTGCAGATTGCGCCCGGTCGGCAGAATCGCCGGGGTGCGCAGCAAATCGCCGCCAGGTGCGGGACGCACGAACTTTCCGTCCAGCGCGTGCAGGATGCTCGGAACCTCGTGATCCTGCGCCAGCAAGGCGTCGATGGCCGCCAATTCGCCAAGGAGCTTTCGCTCCGATTCGTCGGCGGTGGGCAGCGCGGCTGCCAGTTCGCCACGCACGATCGCTTCCAGCTTTGCCCTGTCGGGACACGCGCCATGCGACGCGTCGGCCACCGCCTGCAGCATCTCGACGCGTTGCTCGATCGACGGAGCCTCACCCACGACGTGAAGTCCATACGGGATCAGCGAATATTCAACTTCGAGGACCGCCTCGGTAAGCTTGCCGACGGCCCCTGCCCGATCCGGCCACGCAGGCTCGGCTTCCGCAAGATCCAGCGCACTGGCCTGGGCCTGGATCATTTCTGCGAGGGCGCCACGTTCCGGCTCTTCGCCGGGCGGCAGCCCGCGCCATCGTTCGATCGATGCCTTGAGTTCGACCAGTCCCTTATAGAGCCCGGCATGCGCAACCGGCGGGGTGAGGTAGCTGATCAGCGTCGCCGCCGAACGGCGTTTCGCGATCGTTCCCTCGGAGGGATTGTTCGAGGCATAGAGATAGAGGTTAGGCAGGTCGCAGATCATGCGGTCCGGCCAGCAGGAACCGGACATACCCGACTGCTTGCCCGGCATGAACTCCAGCGCGCCATGGGTTCCGAAATGAAGCACCGCGCTGGCGCCAAAATCCTCGCGCAGCCAGCGATAGAATGCCGAGAAGGCATGCGTCGGAGCAAACCCCTTCTCGAACAACAGCCGCATTGGATCACCTTCGTATCCGAAGGCGGGCTGGATTCCGACGAAGACGTTGCCGAAGCGCTCGCCGAGGACAAAGATCGAACTTCCGTCGCTCTGCTGCTTGCCCGGCGCGGGACCCCATTGCGCCTCGATCTGGCGCAGCCACGTCTCGCGACGCACGTGATCGCCGGCGGGAATGCGGGCATGGACATTGGCGTCGGCGCCGAAGCGGGATGCATTGCCGGCGACAATGCGCTCGCGCAGCGCGTCGACGGTCGGCGGCAATTCGACCCGATAGCCCTCGCGCTGCATCGCTGCCAGCACGCGATGCAGGGACTCGAAGACGGACAGAAAGGCCGCGGTGCCGGTATTGCCGGCATTCGGCGGAAAGTTGAACAACACGATCGCGACCTTGCGGTCGCTGCGCTCAGCGCGGCGTAGCGCGATCAGCCGCGCCGTCCGCGACGCCAGCATTTCCGCGCGCTCGCTGCACACCTGCATCTCGCCGCCGGTTTCGGAAGCAGAGAAGATGCAGCCTCGCTCGCAACCGGTGCAGGGCACACCTGCGCCATCCGAACGGCCGCCATAGACCATGGGACCCGCGGCGCCGTCGAGTTCGGGGATCGCCACCATGATGGTGCTTTCCACCGGCATCAGGCCGCGGTCCGACGCGCCCCATTGTTCGAGAGTCTGAAATTCGACGGGATGGGCCGAGATATAAGGCACGTCGAGCCTGGCCAGGATGTCCTCTGCCGCCTTCGCGTCGTTGTAGGCGGGACCACCAACCAGCGAGAAACCGGTCAAGGACACCACCGCATCGACCATGCTGCGGCCGTCCTTGACAAAGAAGCGCTCGATCGCCGGACGCTGGTCGAGCCCGCTGGCGAAGGCCGGGATCACGCGCAGCCCCTTGGCTTCGAATGCCGCAACGACACCGTCGTAATGCCCGGCATTGCCGGCCAGCAGATACGAACGCAGCAGCAGAATGCCGACCGTTCCACGTCCTTCCGCGATTTCTGGTAGCGCGTCGATGGCGTCCGCAATGCGGCCCTTGATGCGCGGATGATACAGGCCGATATCGGGATATTCGACCGGTGCGGCCGGCTTGGCGACGCCGCGCAGGGAGCGGCGCGGCCCGTCGGCATAGCGGTCCACCAGCAGACGGACCATGCTGACGATGTTCTGTTCCGAGCCGGCCAGCCAGTATTGCAGCGTCAGGAAATAGGCGCGCATGTCCTGTGCGGTACCGGGGATGAAGCGGAGCAGCTTCGGCAGTTGCCGCAGCATCTTCATCTCGCCCTTGCCGCCGGGGCTCGCGCCCTTGCGGTTGCCGCGCAGCTTCTTCAGCCACGCGATGGCGCCGAGCGCCTCGCCGCTCATGTCGAATTTGCCAACCCGGGTCAGCTTGACGATTTCAGCCGCCGACATACAGCAGATCAGCGCGTCGCAATCGTTGCGGCGGGTCGCCAGCGCCGGCATCACCGCGCGGACGTGATCGTCGAGAAACAGCATGGTGGCGATGATGATATCGCCGCGTGCGATATCGGCATGACACCGCGCCAGCGCCGCCTCGTCGGTGCCCCATTCATCCGCGGCATGAACCGTTAATTCGAGCCCCGGGAAATCGCGCCGCAGCAGGTCGCGCGCGCGCCCCGCCGCGCCGGACAGATGGCTGTCCATGGTCACGACGACGACACGCAGCGGTGTCGCGTCAGCGGGCGAAATGCGCTTTGGCATCGTAAAGCGTCTCTATGGTTATGGTGGCGACACCATTTTCGTTGGCGAAGCGTTCGGTGTTGCGGCGCGCCTTGCCGCGAACGAAGAAGGGGATCTTGCGCAGCTCCCGCTCGGCGTCGGCGGCCCAAACCACCGCAATGCCCGAAGACACGAACGCAGGCGCGCTGGCCGGGCCTGAGAGCGTAACCGGCGCTTCGCCGGCGGGCTCGGCATGGCCCGCGCCCAGATGCGACGGCATCGCACCATCAGCGAATTCGAAGTCGTCCCTGAACATCGCCAGCAGATGCTCCTCGAGCCCCATCATCAGCGGATGCACCCAGGTATCGAAGATCACATTGGCGCCTTCGAAACCCATCTGCGGGGCGTATCGCGCCGGAAAATCCTGGACGTGCACCGGCGCCGAAATCACCGCGCAGGGAATGCCGAGACGCTTGGCGATATGGCGTTCCATTTGCGTTCCCAGCACCAGTTCGGGCTGCAGCTCCGCGACCTTCGCCTCGACCTCGAGATAGTCGTCCGAGATCAGCGGCTCGACATCGTAGCGCTTCGCCGCTTCGCGAATTTCGCGGCCGAATTCGCGGGAATAGGTCCCGAGGCCGACGACCTTGAAACCCAACTCATCGGAAGCGATGCGGGCGGCGGCCACGACGTGCGTCGCGTCGCCGAAGATGAAGACCCGCTTGCCGGTCAGATAGGTCGAGTCGACCGAGCGCGAATACCATGGCAACCGCGTCGAGCATTCCGCGAGCACGGCCGTCGGATCGACGCCGGCGAGGTTCGCCACTTCTGCGATGAATTCGCGCGTGGCCGAAACACCGATCGGAATGGATCTGGTCGACGGCTGGCCGAATGTCCGCTGCAGCCAGGAGGCCGCCAGTCCGGCGATCTCCGGATAAAGCACGACGTTGAAATCAGCGTCGCCCAGTCTCTTGAGGTCGGCGGGCGTTCCGCCCATCGGAGCGGTAACGTTGACGTCGATGCCGAGCAGCGACAACAGTCCCGTTATTTCGGCGACGTCGTCTCGATGGCGGAAGCCGAGCGCGGTGGCGCCCAGCAGGTTGCAGCGCGGCCGCACGCCGGCGGAGCGCGCCGGCCGCTTGGTGCCCGGCGGCGGTGCCGACGGTCCCGCCAGCGCCCGCACCAGCTGATAAAAGGTCTCGGCGGCGCCCCAGTTCTCCTTGCGCTGATACGCCGGCAGGTCAACGGTGACCACCGGGATCGGCAATTCCAGCGCCCGTGCCAGGCCGCCGGGATCGTCCTGTATCAGCGAACCCGTGCAGGAGGCGCCGACGATCATCGCCTGCGGCTGAAACCGTTGATAGGCGTTGCGCGCCGCAGTCTTGAACAGCTCGGCGGTATCGCCGCCGAGATCGCGCGCGGAGAAAGTGGTGTAGGTCACCGGCGGGCGCCGGTCGCGGCGTTCGATCATCGTGAACAGCAGGTCGGCGTAGGTATCACCCTGCGGCGCATGCAGAACATAGTGCAATCCCTGCATGCCCGTGGCGACGCGCATCGCGCCGACATGGGGAGGTCCTTCATATGTCCACACCGTGAGCTGCATGGTCATGGCACCAGTTTCATGCGGCGCACGAGCGGTCGTGCAAACAATTCGGCGAGGTCGGCGGCCTGCTCGTAGCCCTGGATCGGCGTGAACACGAGCTCGATCGACCATTTGGTCGTGATGCCCTCGGCTTCCAGCGGATTCGCGAGACCGAGGCCGCATACCACGAGATCCGGGCGCGCGGCGCGACAGCGATCGAGCTGAAGATCGACGTCCTGCCCCTCGGTCAGCGGAATATTGCCTGGCAGGAGCCTGAGCTCTTCGGCGAGATGATCGCGATGAAGATAAGGCGTACCGACCTCGACCAGTTGCATCGACAATTCGCGCGACAGGAATCGGGCCAGCGGAATTTCGAGCTGGGAGTCCGGGAAAAGGAAGATACTGCGCCCGGTGAGTTTTTCGCGATACGGTCCCAGCGCACGCGCCGCGCGGTTTCGGTAGGGCTGCGTGACCGTGACGAAGGTCGTGTCTTCGACGCCAAAGGCGTCCGCGGCGGCCCTCAGCCACCCGGTTGTGCCTTCGACACCCAGCGGAAACGGTGCGGCCAGCCGCGTCGCTCCCCTTTCTTCCAGAGCGCGCGCCGTATCGGCCAGGAACGGCTGCGACAGCAGGAATTTGGTGTTCGGCCCGACTGCAGGAAGATCGGTCGAGTTTCGCGGAGGCAGGAAACGCACCGGGCCGATCCCGAGCGCTTCAAACAGCCGGACAAACTGATCTTCGACCACGTCGGCCAGCGAGCCGACGATCAGCAGTTGGTCCTCGCTCGTTCCCAAGGGGGGGAGTGCGGGAACGAGCGAGGCGAGACAGGCATCCTCGCCTTGCGTGAATGTTGTCTCGATTCCGCTGCCCGAATAATTGAGGATCCGCACCCTGGGTGAGAAGTCCCGCGACAATCGCAGCGCCGCCCGCGAAAGATCGAGCTTGATCACTTCGGACGGGCAGGAGCCGACCAGAAACAGCAGGCGGATATCCGGCCTCCGCGTGATCAACTGGGTGACGATGCGGTCGAGTTCGTCGTTGGCGTCGGTCAACCCGGCCAGGTCCTTCTCTTCCATGATCGCGGTGGCGAAGCGCGGCTCGGCGAAGATCATCACGCCCGCCGCGGACTGGATCAGATGCGCGCAGGTACGCGAACCCACCACGAGGAAAAACGCGTCTTGGATCTTGCGGTGCAGCCAGACGATGCCGGTGAGCCCGCAGAACACCTCGCGCTGGCCGTTTTCGCGGCGGACGGGATGCGTTGGCGAGGGTTCGACGCCGATTGCGCAACCCTGGACATGCACATTCATGCCCGCCTCCCGGAAACGGCCGGAACCGCCGACAGGGCAAGACGCTCATCGCGGCGCGCGGCGCGGAGCTTCAGCAGGAACTGGGTGGCGTTGATGAAGTAGGATGCGTAAGCGGCCAGTGCGATCAGCATCTGCTGGCGCGCATCGCCTATCCCCGCGAGCAGCGCGACCAGATACGCGGTGTGCAGCGCCAGCACCAGGAAGCTGAATACGTCCTCCCAGAAGAACGCCGGCGCGAACAGATAGCAGCCGAAAACTTCGCGCTCCCAGATCGAACCGGTGACCATGATGGCGTAGAGCAGCAATGTCTTGAGCACGATCGACGCTGTCGCTAGGGCAAACCCGTCGCCTAATGTCAGATACCGGACGACCAGTCCGAGGCTGATCAGGAATGCCAGGAACTGGATCGGCGCGAGTATCCCCTGGACCAGCGTCCATCTTGTTGCATCGCGGCGAAGGCGCTGTTCGGGAGTATAGAGCGGCTTAAGCCCTTGAGCCCCGCCAGGAACTCCGGATTTGCGGTGCTCGGCTGTCGAAATGGGGTTCGCAGGTGCAACGACGGATTCTGCGGTCTCACTGTAAAGATTATTTGACAGTAAACGAGCGCGATGGTGCGATATCGACAGGGGGTAGCGCGGGGACGGCGGCGATTGTCCGTCGCATGGGACCAAATCCTTGTTTTCCGCCCGTTGTTGTAGATGCACCGCGCCACTCCCTATGTGCGGCCTCGATAAGAGGAAGGCTAAACTCGCTCGCGGCGACTGTCAACTAAACCATACGTAAATTAAACTTGACGGCAAAAAGCGGCGAGGACTTAATGTGCGGGGGAGTGAAAAATGACCGACGTCAACGAGCAGTCATTCTCAGCCGGTGCAGCACCAGAAAGCGTCACCGCGCATCACTCCAAATTGCCTCGATCGCGAATCCCCGCTCCGATCTGGCGTTTCCGCCCGGCGTTGCAGCCGGTACGTGTCGTCAACACCCTCAAGACCCAGATCATCCCCAGGATCGTACTCGCGCTGCGCAAGGCGCCGGCGCCGAAGCCTGTGGAGTCGATCGAGGAAAACACTCCGAGCTCCGTCGAGCACCTGACGGCGCTCGCCTTCGGGGACAACGAGGATGCGCCGTTCGCCTATGTCGAGGGCCTTTTGGCCCAGGGTTCGACCATGGAAACGATCTTTCTCGAGGTGCTCGCGCCCACGGCCCGGCACCTTGGCACGCTCTGGGAATCCGATGCGACCGATTTTGTCCATGTGACGCTCGCGGTGGGCCGGCTGCAGCGAATTATGCGGCGGCTCGGTGAAGGCTTTGTCGAGGAAGCGGGCCAGGGCGGTGGCGAATCGATCCTGCTGACCATCATTCCCGGTGAACAGCACAGTTTCGGACTATCGATGGTGGCGGAGTTCTTCCGGCGCGCGGGCTGGAATCTGTGCACGGGTCCGTTCTCCTCTCATCAGGAACTCATATCCCTCGTGCATAATCACTGGTTCGACATCGTCGGCTTCTCCGTCAGCAGCGACCGCAGGCTCGACGAACTGAAAAGGGACATCCACGATATACGGCGCGACTCGCGCAACCGAAACGTCGGCATCCTGCTCGGCGGCCCGATGGTTATCGCCCAGCCCGAGCTTGTGACATCCGTGGGAGCCGATATGATGTCGGCGGACGCGACTACGGCACCGCAACAGGCGCGCGGCCTGATCGAACAAATGAAGAGTCGGACCTGAGCGTCCGGGTCCATGGCGGCATAAGGCAGTACGGCAAAGCCTGCCGTGAAGAGAGTTCGGGGAGCGCCAAGCGATGACGGCTGCCGCGGCAGACAGTTCCTTGCCGGCCAGCATCGTCACCTTGCTGTACCTGCGGACCAAAACGCTTCATGTCGAAGCCGAACGAACCGGCATCATCCGTGACCTCCTGCGCGGCGAAGCCAGCCGCGAGGGGTATATCGTTCTCTTGCGAAATCTTCTTCCGGCCTATCTCGCGATGGAAGTGGGGCTTGAGCGCCACCGCCGCTCCCGTGGTCTCGGCCAGCTTGCGGCTTACAGGTTTGATCGCGCCACCGCGATCGAAGCCGACCTCGTTTCGCTCTGCGGCGAGCGCTGGAGGCAGGACGTTCCACTGCTCGCCGCCGGGGAGCTTTATGCAGCCCGGATCGCGAAGGCGGCCGAAGGCGACGGCGCGCAGCTGATCGCGCATGCCTATACGAGATATCTGGGCGATCTTAGTGGAGGCCAGATTCTGCAGCGGCTGCTGGCGCGATCGCTCCAGCTACGGCCGCCGGAACTCACGTTCTACGATTTTCCGCGGTTCTCCGATCTCGAAGCGCTGAAGGCGGACTATCGCCGGGCGCTCGATCGGGCCGGGACATCGTTTGCCGGCGGTGATGCCATCGTTGAAGAAGGCGCGCTTGCCTTCTCGCACAACATCGCTTTGTCATGCGCGGTGCAGGCCGCGGTGGCGCACGGATCGGTCGCGGCGGAATAGAACGCGTCGCCGGGAGGCTATTTCCCGGTCTTGTCGCCGCCGGACGTGCGCGATGAATGCCAGATGAGATGCTCAAGCACCTCGGCGGTTCGCAGCGTCGAATTGCGCACGCTCTCGAGCATTTCGGCGATCCGGCCGGTTTCCACGCCATAGGTGATTTCCAGCGCCGCAAGCTGGGCGTTCTCCACCACGGCCGACAACAGGTTCTGGTAAACGAGGTCGGCCTTGGAATCGAGCCGGACCTTGTTGATCCGGCTGCTCCGCAGGATACCCTCCTGGAAACGGCCGCGCGCGATCTCCGCCGCCTTGCGGTCGGTAATATCGGAGAAAATAAGAACGAAACCGAGCACCCGGTCAGCAGAAGGCTGCACCGGATCGGCTCTTAACATCAGGGGCTTTTCCCGGTTGCCTTCGTCGCGCAACAGCAGTTCACCACGCCAGGCGCGGTGATGATCGACCAGTTCGCGCACGCTTGCGAGAAAACGCTCCGACTGTTGGAACGCCGGGGCCAGATCGTCGAGTTGCACCGCCACATGATCCGGCCGCAACAGCGACCTGAAGGCCTGGTTCATCAGGAGAATCCTGCCGTCGATATCCGCGATGATCACCGGCTGCTCGGAAACACGCACATGGCGACTGAACTGCTCCAGCTGATCCTGAGCGATCAGGGTGCGTACCGCGCGGAATTGCAGCACGAAGTCCGCTACAGACTGCCCGATCAGGCGCGCAGCCGCGATATCGGCGGGCGTCCACGGCTCGGACGTACCTTCCACCAATTGGTGCCACTGGGCGAACGAGCGGCGCGGTGACAAGTCTGAAGGATTGTCGCCGATCACGAACGGCTTGAGCGGATCCCCGCCCCAGGTCACGGTACGAATGCGCTCCGGACGAAACCAAATCAGATATTCGCCGGGATTGTTCGAGATCGGCGTCGCGGCGATGCCGCTCGCCACCTTGGTGATGGCGGCGAACTGGGAAAATTCCAGGCCCAGCGATGCCGTGGTGAACACGGACATATCGCGATTGGCATCCAGCCAGTTGCCGATCTCGCGGATCTCCTGGGTCCCCGGCACCTCGCCTGACGAAATGATCTGCCCCTCATAGACCAGGGCGCTTCCGCTTGCGCCCAGCGGCTGCAGGATCGACTGCGAACTGTCGAAGATCGCTGCCCGCCAGTCCCCTTCGCGCGATACCCCCTCGATCATCCGCTGTTCGAGCCGCTGCACGAAGATTTCGGACTGGCTCTGCGCGAAGCTTTCGAGCGCCGCGATACGCGTCGCGATCGCCTCGGCCAGCAGCTCGCACACCGCCCGCAACTCGAAATGAATGAAGCGCGGCTCGTAATGGTGGCAGGCCACCAGGCCCCATAGCTTGCCGCCGACCACCAGCGAGATCACCAGGGTGGCGCCGACGCCCATATTCTTGAGATATTGAAGATGGATCGGCGACATGCTGCGCAGGAAGCACAGCGACATGTCGAGGTCGCGCCCTGTCAGCGGCGACAGCCGCGGCTGCAGCGGGACCGGCTCATACCCGACATCGACCAGCACCCGGACTCGCGTGCGCTCATACAGCCGCCGCGCCATCTGCGGAATGTCGGTGGCGGGATAGCGGTTGCCGAGATAGGCTTCAAGGTCGGGTTTGCGCCGTTCCGAGAATACCTCGCCGTGCCCTCCGTCGTCGAACCGATAGACCATCACGCGGTCGTATCCGGTGCGATCCTGGAACAGAGTGGCGGCCTCGTCGCAAAGTGCGCGGAGCGAGGATGCCGTGCGAATTCGCTCCAGCGCGCTGGCGATATGCCGGGTGAGATCGACCGAGGGGCCGGCGCGCTCGAGTTCGATGATCAGTCCGCCAGCGGGGGGCCGGTGCAACAGCCCGTCGAATTCCGCGCTCGGATTGCCGATCCGGCAGCGCACCGCGATCGGCATGCCCTGCGAGGTCGGATCGAGGTGCGGCAGAATGCGAATCAGCAGGTCGCCCTCGAGCTCGGCGAGCGGCATCCCGATGACCTGAGCCAGATTGAGGAACGTGGCGGCGTTGGCGCTTGCCTGGATGACGCGGTGGTCGGGTTCGCTTACGACCAAAAGGGCGCCATGCGGCTGAATGGAGCCCGCGAGATGAATCTCTTCCCGTTCGCAATTCGAAAGATCGGCTTTTCCGAACGCTGGGGTGGCGAGGGAATGCGACGCCAACTCAATCCTCTGGGGTTTCCTCGGTATCCGGCCCCTTGTCTTCGAGACCGTAAAGATTGAGCTTGGCATAAAGGCTCTGCCGGCTCAATCCCAGCAATTCAGCGGTCGCCGTCCGGTTGCCGCCGGCCAGTTCGAGCGCCTGCTTGACGTAATGCTGCTCGACGATGCTCACGGTGTTCTTGACCAGTTTGCGCAGCGAGGATTTTCCGATCTGCTCGCTCATCGAGCCCAGGGCCGTCCGCAACAGATCGCCCTCCCCGTGGGACGGAAGGCGGCGGGAAACATTGCGAAGCAAGACGCCGACATGGTTGGCTTCGCTGCCTTCGCCGGTTCCGGCCGATATCTCGACTTCGGTATCGGTGCCGAGTTCGCCGCGAATACTCGTGGTAAACAGCCTCACGGTCTTGTGCCGCTGGATGTTGGCGAGCAGCGCATGCAAATCCGCTCCCGGCTGCCACAGCCAGCGTCCCAGCGATTCGCCGATCGCCGAGCCCTTGGAACCGACCTGCACGAGCTCAAGAAACGCCTGATTGGCATGCCGGATAATGCCGGTTTCATCCAGCGCCACGAAACCATCGGGCAAATGATCGACCAGGTCCTCGATGGTGGAATGTTCGCCGGTTTGCTGCGGCAATGGTAAAGTGGAGGCCGCGGTGAACTGCAGCAAAAACACGTGGCCCGGCTCGGCCGTGATGAGCGATCCGCGCAGCATCCAGGGCTTCGCCTCGGCGCCAAGGTGGACCAGAATGCTCAACGCCTTGCCGCGCTCGCGGATGCGCGCCAGCATTTCACGGACGGCCTCGCGGTCTTCCGCGGCCACGTCATGCAGCAGTTCGCGTCCGGCGAGATCCTCGTTGCGGCGGCGCGGGGAATTGAGCGCCTCGACGGCGCTGCGGTTGGCTTCGATGATCCGCAGGTTGGCCGCGGAAACGATCATGACGGCCTCATTCGAGGCATCGAATACCAGCCGGTAGCGGGTCTCGATCTCGCGGAGCTTCCAGTAATCCCGCTCCATGGTCTGCTGGGCCGCGATCAGGCGCGACTGCAATTCGGCCACCGCCTGCAGGTTCTTTCCGATCGCGAGCAGTCCGGCACGGCCACCGAGCAACACGGTGGTGAATTCCATCGGAATTTCGAGGCCGCTCGGGAAACGCTGGTTGATCTGGCGAAACGCCGAGATGCCGCTGGCGCGCGCGTCGTCCACCATGCGTTTGACCTTGTCGCCGCCCATATCGCCGGCGATTTCGACCCACGGGCGGCCGAGCCAGCCATCCACGCTTTCGCCGCTCATGGCCGGCGACAAGGTCGCCTCGCGGATCACGCCTTCCATATCCAGAAGCAGGGTGATGTCGGGTTGTACGGTCGGTAAGGCGGCCATTCTTTTATCTGCCGATCATTTCTCGCAGGGCGACAGTCATTCGGTGCACGGAATGTGCCAACAACGCCTGACACTCAACCCGGAAAACGAGCCTCGTTTTATAGGATTGCGCAGAATCTCCGCGCCAAGTCAAGAAACACCTTTGTTTATAGTATTTTAGTTGTCAGACAGGGCTTACACATCCCCCGGCGGCGGGGTGGTTCCTTTCCTCATATGGGGACGGACTGGCAATTCCCTAAGGAGCGGGGTCCGATTCCGCTCAAAATTACGTCAGAATAGTCAAGTGTATTTGATATTTATAACTGTCCAAGTATCTTAACAGGCATATTGCCGGCGACGGCGTACTCAGGGAGTGAAATGTGGTGACCAAATCGGGAGTTTTGACGGTTGTTGCGGCGGCCATGGCTGTTTCGGGCAGCGGTGCCTACGCCCAGGACGCGACCAAGGGCGAACAAGTCTTCAAGCAGTGCATGACCTGCCATCGGATCGGCCCTGATGCCAAGAACCTGATCGGTCCAGTTCTGACCGGGGTAATCGGACGGCAATCGGGCACGGCCCCCGGCTTCGCCTATTCCGCGCTCAACAAAGCCGCCGGCGAGGCCGGGCTGGTGTGGTCCGACGACCTCATTATGGAGTATTTGCCCGACCCCAACGCCTTCCTGAAGAAGTTCCTTACCGACAAGGGCAAGGCTGACCTTGCGATCGGCTCGACCAAAATGACGTTCAAGCTGGCCGATGAGCAGCAGCGCAAGGACGTGATCGCCTACATCAACAAATACTCGGACAAGAAATAGCGCGACGCTGATGGTCGCGGCCCCGCACTACCGGCGCCAGCGCCGGTAGATGTCGATCAGATGCGCCAGCCCGGCAGCCGCAAGGCAGAAGCTGGTTGTGATCCAGCCGGAGCCGGCGAGCACGGCACGCAGTGCAAGCACCAGAAACGAGCCGGCGCACAGATTGGGCAACAGATCCGCTGGTGCGACGCCTCGCCGCGCGCGCCGCCACAATAGCAACAGCACCGTGGCCTCGACGACGACCACGATCAGTATGAAATCGACGAGGCGTCCGCTCGCAAACAACTCAGCCATCGCTGAACATCACACGCCCGCGCCTCTCCGGCAACACGATCCCTCACTCCTCAGGCAAACGGCGCATTGAGGCGAACGACGGCGAGATTGAGAAAGGCTGCGAAACTGACCCATGCGAGATACGGCACGAGATAGAGGCTGGCCGGCCTCGCACGACGCCAGAACACCACGATCGGCAACAGCACCGAGAGCCAGAGAAACACCACCTCGATCAACGCCCAGTCCGGCCGCCGCAAGGAAAAGAACAAGGTGCTCCACAGCACGTTGAGAAACCCATTGAGCGCAAACAGTCCGACCACCCATTCACGTTGCATGCGGTTTCGCGCGTTGCGCCAGGCACAGACCGCGGACACCGTCGCCAATGCGAAGATCATCGTCCATGCCGGTGCGAACAACCAGTCCGGGGGCTGCCAGGATGGTTTGCGCAGGTTTTGATACCACGGCCCTGTGTCGGTCAGCGTGCCGCCGAGGCCGGCAATGAAGATCGTGACTGTCGCCGCGATCAGGACCGGTTTCCAGAAGCCGCGCCGCGCGGGCATTACGCCGAGGCCAAACCGGCCATATGGGCAAGGTTCTTGAAGAAGATCCGGATATGCGCGATCGGCCTGGCGCGTACCAGCTCCTTGTTCATGTAGGCATCCCAGGTAAGCTTCTGGACATCGCGGTCGCGGCAGATGCTGACGAAGCGTTCGCGGCGGCGGTCATTGGAGTACCAGTACCATTGCATGATGCTGAGAATGCGGAACACCATGCCATGCATCCGCATGAACCGCTTGCGCGCCATCCGCAACGCCTTCACCTCGCCGGTTTCGAGAAATTGGTCGACAGCTTCCGCCGACAGCCGTCCGCCGATCATGGCGTAGTAGATGCCCTCGCCCGATGCCGGCGCCACCACCCCCGCGGCATCGCCGGCAAGCAAAACGCTGTGACCGTCATCCCATCGCGGCAGCGGATGCAGCGGGATCGGCGCGCCCTCGCGGCGGATCGTTTCCATGGCGCCAAGTCCGGCCGCATCGCGCAGACCGCCGACCGAGTTGCGCAGGGAAAAACCCTTGCGGGCCGAACCGGTACCGACGCTGACGGTTTCGCCATGCGGAAACACCCAGCCGTAAAAATCCGGCGACACGGTGCCGCGGTAATAGACGTCGCAACGCGTGCCATCGAAAGCGGCTTCGGGTCTCGGCGAGCGAACGATCTCGTGATAGGCAAACACGTAAGGAAGCCGGTCAGCGCCGGGCAGGCATTGCCGTGCCACCGCCGACAAGGCGCCATCCGCGCCGATCAGCGCGCGGCACTTGACTGCCTTTTCGCTCACCGAGCCGTCGGCTGCACGTTCCTCAAAATGCACGACAGTTTTTCCCGTGTCATCGCGCTCGAAGCGCCTGAACAGGCCGGTCCGCCGCTCGGCACCGGCCTGCACGGCGCGCGCTCTCAGCCATTCGTCGAACACGTCCCGATCGACCATACCGACAAAACCGCCGTCGATCGGCATGTCGACCTGCTTGTCCGACGGCGACACCATGCGCGCCGAACGGACGCGCGCCACCAGCAAATGGTCCGGAATGTCGAAATCGCGGATCAGCCGCGGCGGGATCGCGCCGCCACAGGGCTTGATACGCCCGGCGCGATCGAGCAACAGCACATTTCGCCCCAGGCTGGCGAGATCATGCGCGGCGGTGGCGCCGGAAGGTCCGCCGCCGATTACTACCACGTCGAATATTTCGGAACTGGATTTCATTTCACCCTCCCGCAATCGCGGCGGCCAGATCGCCACGACCTTCCCGCACGAGCTCCACCGGCGCCCGATGAACCCAAACCGCCATCCAGGCGGCGACAACGAACAGGCCTGCTTCGCAAGCAAACACGACGGCATAGGACAAAGCCGGCGAAAACAGCCAGTACCGCGCGACGTCGCTCGCCAGCGTTCCCAAAAATCCGCCGATGCCGAAAGCGAGAGCTTGCGCAGCGCCCCACAAGCCCATTCGCACGCCTTCGCGCTTTTCACCGCCGGCACCGACCAGAGCCATCATCGAACCGATCGCAGCCACCGCATAGGCTCCGTTGGTCACGCCGAGCATGAAGACCGTCTCGCGCAACGGCCACGATGGCGCTGCGAGTGCCGCGGCCATTAGCACCAACAATGCGATGGCGGAGGCCAGGCAGCCGCCGATGGCCCAGATCTGCAGATTTCCGCGCGAGCGTGGATAAACGGCGCCGATCAGCGGCACGGCCGCCATTCCGATCAGCGTGCCCGCATGCTGGATCGACGAAAGCCTGGTGGTCCCGCCCGGCGTGAAGCCGAACACCGCGCCGGCGAACGGTTCGAGAATCAGATCCTGGGCGCTGTAGGCCAGCATGGAAACGAAGACGAAGATCGCAAACCGGCGCGCCTTGGGCTCCGCCCACACTTCAATGAAAGCCGCGCGGAAGGGCGATGCCGGCATTGTCGGCGGCGCGTCGGCCGCAACCGTGTCGCGGCCCTCGATCCCCCACACGCCGGCAACGGTAAGGACCATCGCCGCAATGGATACGGAACCGGATACGGCGATAAGCCGCATCGGCGAGAACGGATCAAGCATATGGCCGGCGACAGCGGTGGTCACGATAAATCCCGCGATCATCATCACCCAGACCATCGTGGCCGCCGCGGCGCGGCGCTCATCGCCGCTGCGCTTGGCCAATAGAACGAGCAGCGAGGTTCCGGCGGCGCCGACGCCGGCGCCGATCAGGCAAAACGCGACCACGGCGAGCACAATGCCGAACAGCGGCTGCGTCGTCATCCACGCCGTCGACACGGCGGCGAGCAGGCCGCCGGTCGCAAGGACCGCCATCCCGCCGACGACCCAGGGTGTTCGCCTGACTCCCAGATCCGATCCGTGCCCCCATGCCGGCCTGAACGCTTGCAACGCATAATGAATGGCGACCAGGGCGCCCGGCAGCACCGCCGGCATCGCAAGCTCCACCACCATGACCCGGTTGAGCGTCGACGTGGTGAGGACCACGATCGCGCCGAGGCCGGTCTGCACCAGGCCGAGCCTAAATATGCCGAACCAGGAAAGCATAGGATTGCTCATGGTGACCCCGTCCCGAACCCCGCCAGCGCGAATGCGCTGACGAGCATGCCGACCACGTAGCAGCTGATCCCGGTGCCGTTGTACCAGGGTGCGCGTTCACGCGGGCTTTTGAGGAAATGCGCCATCAGGAAGAATTGCGCGAACAGTAATGCGCCCACTGCGGCTGCGTAGTATGGCCAGTGCCATGCCAGCAGCAATGCGACCACCGCCGCCTGCGGCAACGCCATTACCAGGCATGCAAACCGTGCGGCATTGCCGACGCCGAGCAATACCGGAAGCGAATCGATCCCCATCCGCTTGTCGCCTTCGACCGATTTGAAGTCGTTCAAGGTCATGATGCCGTGGGCGCCGACGCTGTAGAGCAGCGCAAACACGACAATGCGCCAGTCCGGCATCGACGCGCTCATGACCGCCGCCCCCGTGAACCACGGCAGGCCTTCGTAGCAGAGCCCGCAGGCGGCATTGCCCCACCAGCCGTTCTGTTTCAGGCGGATCGGCGGTGCGCTATAGGCCCAGGCCAGCACCAGCCCGACGACGGCCGCGACGAAACCCCATTGACCTAGCGATGTCGCCAGCAGCAACGACAACCCCGTCCAGATCACGGCGATGTAAAGTCCCCAACGTCCGGGAATGCGCCCTGACGGGATCGGCCGGTCGGGTTCATTGATGGCGTCGACATGGCGGTCATACCAATCGTTAACAGCCTGGCTGGTGCCGCACACCATCGGCCCCGCCAGCAGCACGCCGGCAGCGACCAGAGGCCATCGTTGTCCCGGGGAAACGCCGGACGAGACGATGCCGCAACCCAGCGCCCACATCGGCGGAAACCAGGTAATTGGCTTCAACAACTCCAGCACGACCAGCGGCGACGTGCGCTGCGCCAAGGTACTATTCATCCTCGGCCTCGCCGTCGGTTGCACGATCGTCAAGACCGAAGCGGCGAAGCTTGACGTAGAGACTCTGGCGGCTGAGACCGAGCATTTCAGCGGCCGACGCCCGGTTGTCGCCGGTCAACTCCAGCGCCGCCTCGATGGAGAGCTTCTCGATCACGTCGGTGGTCTCGCGCACTAGATCGCGCAGCGGCACCCGGCCGATCAGCTCGATCAACTGGGCCATCGAACGCGGAAGCTCGCGGGTCGACGTCGCGGCCGCCGACAGCCGCTTCTCGACGTTCCTGATCGCAAAACCGATGCCCGGCCTGTCGTCGCTGTCGGTCAGCGTTACCGCCGACACCTCGACCTCCGCGCTGGCTCCGTACTCACCGCGGATCGCCGTCGCGAACAATTTGATCGAACTACTTTGACGAAGATTGGCCAGCACAACGCTGAAATCGACACCGGCCCGGCCGAGCCAGCGCTCGAGTAACTCGCCGCGCGCCTGTTCGGCGTTGCCGAGCTGGGCCATCTCCAGAAAGGCCGCGTTCGCCCTGGCAATGCGGCCGTCGGATTCCGTAATGACGAGCCCGTCGGGAGCAGCCTCGAAATACCTCAGCAGCGTCGACGTCGCCTTCAGGGCAATGCTTCCTGGGGCCGACATGCCCGACGACAAGCGAACCAGGAACAACGACGCATTCTCCTGCCGGAACAGCGAAACGGCAATGCTGCATTCGCGCGGACCTTTGGCGAGATGCACCTGCGCATTGTTGTCGCGGCCGGTGGCGCGCACTTCCGCTAGAAGGGTCTCCACCGTATGCGCCCCCGCCGCATCAAAATGACCGGGAAAGCCCGAATTGAGCAGTCGCGGCGCGCTCTCTTCGAACAACGCGAGCGCCGCCGGATTGGCGTCCAGGATCATGTTACTGCCGGCGTCAATGATCATCACGGCTTCCGACGATACCTGGAACAACAGACGGTAACGGGTTTCCGCATGACGCAGCCGGATATAGTCCCGCTCCATCGATTGCTGCGCGTTGATCAGCCGCTGCTGCATGACTGCGAGCGGCCGCAGATCGCGGCCGACCACCACGAAGCGGTCCTCGCGCCCGATATTGATCGCCGAATAGAGCACCGGGATATCTTCCCCTCCGGCCGACGGATGGTTGACCTGGCGCCAATTCGACGATTTTCGCACCGTGGCATCGACCAGCAGTTCCTTCACCTTGGTACGGGTCTCCGGGGTCACGATCTCGGCGAGTTTCGAACCCATCCATCGGCCCTGCGCGTCGAGTTCGAGCGAAAGCTCGTCCTTGTTGAACGCGACGTCGCGAATGAAACCCTGACCGTCGACCACCACCGCGACGTCGGTCGCGGCGGCAATGAGGTTCGCGGCCGACAGCGCACCGAGATCGCCCAGCGACTCCTTCGGAGATTTGAACATCTGCACCAGGGCAAATATCCTCCACCAACCAGTGATCCTCCACTCCGGCGTTGTTCCAACCCGGCTTCTTGTTATCGGCGGACGCGTGTCGCAAGGAGTTCGACTTCATCTGCTCGCCATCGCATCGTCCCCGCTAAAATCAGCTCGCTGAGCCGGACAACAAGGGAGGCTCGCGCGCCGGGAAGCATTTTCTCTGCGCCCGGCGCACCCGTTCGAAATCGCCCGTGGTCCTATCTCGGCAGCGCCAGCCCGTGCTTGACGCCCCAGTCGAACCAGTTGTCGACGACGGTACCAGACAACAGGATGCCAATGCCGCCGGTCAGGGGGCAAAGCACCGCGAACCACCACGCCCAGCGGTGGATCGATTCCGCTGTTGCGTTGAACCCCATGGTCCAGCGCCAGAACAACGCGGCCCGCTCCAGCGCAGTGCCGCGATCGACGATCTGCTCGAGTTCGCGTTCGCCGCCATAACGGCTGACCGCGAGAATGGTAGCGCCGTGCATCGCGAACAGCAGCGCCGATCCATACAGAAACGCGATCGAAAGCATGTGAAACGGGTTGTAGAACAGATTGCCGTGGGTGATGGAGAAGTTATTGGTCCAGTCGAGATGCGGGAAAATCCCGAAGGGAACAGCTTCGCTGAAATGCCCCATCAGCAGCGGACGGATGAAGCCGAGCACCAGATAGAGCCAGATCGCTGACGCGAACGCCCAGGCCACGTGGGTGCCCATACCGAGCGCCCGCGCCCGACGGTAGGTCCGGACCCACCATAAAATGATCGAGGTGGTCAGGGAAAAGCCCGCCATCAGCCACCATCCGCCTTCCCTCAGCGGCGGAATGCTAATGCCATATTCGGGTTTCGGGGGATCGAGCGAGAGCCAGGGCAGCTGGCGCAGGAATTCGATCGGACTCCAGTTCACCGACGCCAGCATGTTGAGGCCGATGATCTCGATCGCGACGATGCCGCAGATGATCGAGGCAAGTCCGGTGAAACCGAGATAGATCGGGCCGACCTGGGCGTCGCCGAGCTTTCCCAGCCAATAATTGAACTTGCCTTCCCCAGTGCGGACCCAGGTCCCCGGTTGCAAGGGAATTCCGGGATAGACGGTGCTGCGAACCTGCACCTGCGTAAAGAAGTTTTGATATTGGGCCATGGCTGATTGCTCTTTCTGATGACCGTACTAATTCGAGGACCAGATCGGAAGATTGCGCCACCAGTTCCACCATTCGGACCAGGCGTTGCCTTCGGACCACAACGGTCCCGAGATCACGATGCACACGGCACTGAAGAATACCGCAGATAACGCCACGAATAGCCCAACGCGATGAATGCCGAGGGTGCCGACCGAATATCCGATCAGGTCGCGGAAGATGGTGTTCTCGTGCTCCGGCGATTTGACTGGCTCTCCCTTCTCGGGGTTGCTCGCCGAAAGGATCAGCCCGCCATGCAACGCGAGCGCAAGGCACGTTGTGAAGAAAAACGTAATGGCTATCATATGGGCGGGATTGTAGTGGAAATTGCCGTAGGTGTAGCCGGTGTTCGAAACCCAATCGAGATGACTGATGATCCCGTACGGAAATCCGTAGCTCCACGACCCCATCAGCACCGGCCGGATCACGACGAGGGTGAAATATGCGAAAATCGCAAAGCCGAAGGCGAACGGCACATGATAGCCGATGCCGAGCTTGCGACATATCTCGACTTCACGCAGCGCCCACGACACGAATGCGCCGAGTGCGCAGATCGTCACGATCTGCCAGATGCCGCCCTCCTGCAGCGGAGCAAAGGACAGGCCGTATTTCACGTCGGGCGGGTTGATACTGATCTGCCACAGGTTCCAGGTCGGACCGAGCGCGGCGCCCCACAGGATCATCGCAATGCCGACCAGTGCGAAAAACACCGTCGTCATGCCGAAGAACCCGACATAGAATGGGCCGACCCAGAAATCGAACAGGTCGCCTCCGATCAGCGTTCCGCCGCGAACGCGATATTTCCTTTCAAAGCTGAGCATCGCCATCGATCGTTCCTCCGCGTGCGAAACCGAAAAATACCGCTCTTTGCCGTCGACTTCCAATTTTAGCTACCGGAAGCGGACGAGGCCGGCCGCTCCATCCGACCTCGTCCGTTCCGGTACGCTGTTGGTCATGCCATCAGGACGGCATGCTTGGTGGTGTGTACGGCAGAGAAATCTCTGACGTCTTCGCCGGACCCTTGCGGGGTCCGTCCAACCAGTTGAACCGGTCGGTCGAGAGCAGAATGAAGTGGATCACGATCGCCAGTCCGAACAGGAACGTGAAGAGCATGATCAACGCACGCCGCGGATCGAATAGAAGCCAAATTCGCCACATGTTTGCCTCCCGTTACGTCAGATACGACAAGGAAACGCTGGCGAGGTGCTGGATGCTATCCATCGCTGCTTTGTAACCGCCGGGGCCCGGCAGCCAGGGACGCCACATCCAGGCAAGGACATGGGCAACCACCGCGATAGCCACGAAGAGAAAGAAACTCGTCATGAATATCGAGTGAAATTCCTTGGCTTCAGCTTCCGTAAGCCCCGAGAGGGAACCGTCTTTCATTTGGTATTCCTCCTGGTAATTGGCCTTGCGGCCGTTCGTCGCCCGAGCGAGGGCGACAGCGAAATGCCGAATCTCCTTGGAAACGGCAGCTATCCGCCCGGCACCGCCGGACGAGATCCCGGTTACAACCCCATGAACGACGACGTCACGATCGTGCCCGCCTCACTGCGAGCTTCGGCAAAGATCGACTTTCGATTGTTAAATTGGTCGACGCCCTGCGGCCTGCGCCAGGGCATCAGCCTGATGGCGACGGCCCTGAACAGAAACATGACGTAACAGGCGCCGAACATCAGGCGCGACTCGATGGTACCGTTCTCCAACCGGATTTTCGAACGGCGGCCGGCGTGGACATAGTCGGACATCGACATCACCTCCGGAGTTTGGCGTTCCACATACAGATGCGGAATCACCGGAAACAGGCTTGCTTCGTTCATTCTCATGCGGGCGCTCCGTCAGTCAGCGCCGAGCGGGCCCTCGCAACGACATCGACAGTAACGCGCGCCTCTCCGGCCCGCCGGGCTCCACGCTCCGCTGCATCGCGCAGACGCTTGGCGGCGGAGATCCGCACCAGCACCGGATGGGACTCCAGCACCTCGTCGAGCAGCGCCTTGGCTTCGTCGCTCCACGGCAGTTCCTCCTGCAGGCGCGCCGGGGTCGGATCGACCCGGTCAAGATCGGCGGCGAGCGGCAGGATATTGAACAGCGCGTCAAACAGCGCATTGCAGACTTCCTGCGCCAGATAGGTCGCGCCGGAGTAGCCCATGAACGGCGTGCCGGTGTGGCGGCGGATGACCGCGCCCGGAAACGACGCCGGTACGTAGATGGCTCGACCGCCGGCCTCGGCGAGATACATGCGTTCGTTGTAGCTGCCGAACAGGATCAGCGGCGGCTTCTCGCGGACCGCGGTGCGTACCGCGTCATTGTCCGGCTTGACCCCGGCCCTGCGCGCAAAGGAAAAGGTGCAAGGCAGGCCCATCTCTTTTTCCAGGAAATGCCTGACCCCGCGGGCATAGGTCTCGTTGGCGACGATGGCAAAACTGGCGGTGCCGAAGAAATCCTGCGTCACCGAACGCCAGAGGTCCCACAGCGGCTTGATGGTGGTGTGCTTCTCGCGCTCGATGAACGGCTCGGGATCGAGGCCAAGCAATTCGCCGAGTTTTCGCAGGAATTTCGTGGTGCTGTGCAGCCCGATCGGCGCCTGCAGGTAGGGACGCTCCAGCGCCTCGCACAGCATGCGCCCGAACTCGCGGTACATGCAGACGTTGACGTCGGCATTGACCAGCTTCGGGATGTCCGCGAGGTGGCTGCCAAGCGGGAACACCATGTTGATCTCGGCGCCTATGCCCTCGATCAGGCGGCGAATCTCGGCCAGATCGGACGGCATATTGAAGGTGCCGTAGATCGGTCCGATGATGTTGACCCGCGGCTTGACGTCGGGCGCGCGCGGCTTGCGCTCGGGAATCTTCTTCGGGCCGTACTCCTTCCAGAGCCAGACGATGGCCCGATCGGCGCTTTGCCACTGGTCCTCGTCGATGGTCCGCGGCAGGAAACGCTTGATGTTGGTGCCTTCCGGCGTCACGCCGCCTCCGATCATTTCGGCGATCGATCCGGTGACCACGACGGCCGGCAGATACGGATCGAGCACGCGGTGGGCGCGCTTCATCGCGCCTTCGGTGCCGGTCTGGCCCAATTCCGCCTCGCCGAGCCCGGTCACCACGATCGGCAATTCGTGCGGCGGCAGCGCATCGGTGTAGTGCAGCACCGAGGTCACCGGCAGGTTCTCGCATCCGACCGGGCCGTCGATGATGACCTGCATGCCCTTTATCGCCGTAAAGGCGTACACCGCACCCCAATAGCCACCGGCCCGATCATGGTCGAGGACGAGCATCAGATCATCTCCTCGGCTTTGCGCTTCTTGGCCTGGGCTTCGATCTGTTTCTTGTACTTCTCCCGGAAGGCGACATTGTCCCTGGGGGTATCTTCCCAGACACCGGCGGCGTAGCCTTCTCCGACATCGCCGAAGAATTCCTTCATCTCGTCGAAGCGGCCCTGATTGGCCAGCGCGGCATTGACGACCTGCGCCAACGAGCCGGCGCCGGCGACCCCGAACAGCGGTCGCGCCGAAATCAGGTTGGTGAAATACAGCGCCGGGATTGCCAGCTGCTTTGCCTTTTGCACCACCGGCGTGGTGCCGATCGCGAGATGGGGTTTGAACTCGTCGACGGCGGCCAGATCCGTCTCCAGCGAAGCGCGGTACTGGACTCGGGTGCCCCTCGCTTCCAGCCAGTGGCGATCCGCATCAGACCAGGGCGTACGCGGACAGGCGGTGCCGACATAAGGCACCTCGGCGCCGCTTTCGATCAGCAGGCGGGCGACCAGCAGTTCCGAGCCTTCGTAGCCGGACACGGTGATCCTGGCGTGCACCGGCTTTGCAGCCAGCGCGGCCTTGATCATCGGCAGGAACCGGTTCTTGGCGGCATCGATCTTGTCGCGGCTGACATTGCAGACCGTGCCGATCGATTCAAGCCACGCTTCGGTGCCATCGTGCCCCACCGGCGCCGAGCCGACGATCTTTCGGCCGGCGAGATCGAACTGGCGGCAGCTCGCCGTATAGAACGGATGGATGGCTGCGACCACGGAGCAATCCAGCGCCGCATAAAGCTCGCGCCATTCACGGGTTGGCACGACCGGACCCGCCGCCAGTCCGAGCGGTTCCAGCATCATGCCGATACCGACGGGATCGGCCGGGAACACCTCTCCCAGCAGTGAGACCGTCGGCCGCTCGTTGCGGCCGCCGCGTGGCGCCTGCACCGGCCCCTGCTCGACTTCCTTGCGGGCATATTCGAGCATCGCCGCCGCGAGCACGTCCTTGGCCTCGGCATGGGTCGGAACGCCGAAACCCGGCACGTCGATGCCGATGATCCGCACGCCGTTGATCTCGTCAGGAAGCAGATCCAGCGGTACACCCGACGCCGTGGGAACACAGAGGTTGGTCACGATGATGGTGTCATAGAGCGCGGGATCGGCGAGCTTGAACACGGCCTCGCGGATGTCCTCGAACAGTTTTCCGGTAACCAGTGTCTCCGAATTGAAGGGGACATAGCCCACCGTTCGACGCGCGCCGTAGAAATGCGAGGTAAACGTCAGGCCATAGACGCAGCAGGCAGAACCCGAGAGAATCGTCGCGGTGCGACGCATACGCAAGCCTACGCGCAGCGAACCGAACGCCGGGCACATGCTCTGCGGTTGATCGTGCGGCCCCTTCGGGTAATCGGCGGCGTAACGGTCGAGAATGTCGCTCTTACCGGCGACCTCGGCGGCCGCCTTGAGTTCGGCCGCGCCAGCGTGACAGCCGAGACCATCGCTTGAAACCCCTGCCGCGTTGGCGGCGGGCGGAGCGGCAGCGGCGTCCGCGGCGTTATCGACCGCGACATCTGCCTCAACCGGGTCGTTCACGACCGACTCGGCTATCGCACCGGTGTATCGAGGCAGCATCACATTCATGGCGCGCTCCGCATCATTGCCTGCGCTCACGCGGCGTCGTAGACGACTTCGAGCGACGGCTTGTCGATCACTGACTTGCCGCACATGTCTTCCATCGTAGCGGGTTCGAGCACCACGCCGCGCCCGACCACCTCGCTTTTGAACAGGCCGAGCAGTCCATCCTGCGTCAACGGCGCGGGGCGAACCGGCGGCGCCAGCGCGACATTTTCTGCGAGCAGTTCGAACAGCGCCGACCATTGCCCGCCCGGCAGGCCGATGATCTCGTAATTCGCGCTTTTCTTGCGGATGTCGTCGTCGGCCGGGATCGCCGCCAGCACGGGAATCCCCACCGCCTGCGCGAACGCCGCGGCCTCACCGCTACCGTCATCCTTGTTGATCACCATGCCCGCAACGCCGACATTGCCACCGAGCTTGCGGAAGTACTCCACCGCCGAGCAGACGTTGTTGGCGACGTACAGCGACTGCAGATCATTGGAGCCGACGACGATGACCTTCTGGCACATGTCGCGCGCGATCGGCAGACCGAACCCGCCGCAGACCACGTCGCCCAGGAAGTCGAGCAGCACGTAGTCGAAACCCCATTCATGAAAGCCGAGCTTCTCCAGGAGCTCGAAGCCGTGAATGATGCCGCGACCGCCGCAGCCACGGCCGACCTCCGGCCCGCCCAATTCCATCGCGAACACCCCGTCGCGCTTGAAGCAGACATCGCCGATCTTCACTTCCTCGCCGGCCAGCTTCTTCTTCGATGACGTCTCGATGATGGTCGGACAGGCACGTCCCCCGAACAGCAGCGAAGTCGTGTCGCTCTTGGGATCGCAGCCGATCAGCAGCACCTTCTTGCCCTGCTGCGCCATCATGTAGGACAGGTTCGCGAGCGTGAAACTCTTGCCGATGCCGCCCTTGCCGTAGATCGCGATGATCTGGGTTTCCTTGGTGACAGGCGCCGCCGCCGGACCATCCGGTTCGATCGCAGCTTCAGCCCGCAGCGCGTCCTTCATGCTGATTTGAGGCACGACATTCATGAGATCGAACTCCAGTTCAAAACCATTTTGAGACAGGCGGAATCTTCAAAGGCGGTACGATAGGCCGCCGGAGCGTCCAGGGCGTCGTGGTGGTGGGTAATCAGGCCATCGAGCGACAGCCTCCCGGACTCGACCAGCGCCTTGGTGGCGAGGAGGTCGGCCGGTTGCCATTCAGCGGCGACGCGAATCCGCGCTTCGCGCATGAAGGCGGACGGAAAGGCAAAGCACAGCGGCTCGCTGTAAAATCCGGCCAGTACAATTTCGCCGCCCGGCGCGATCCGCCCGATCAACTGGTCCAGAAGGCCGGCGTCGCCACTGACGTCGTAGATACTCCGATAGTCGCGGCGCGTGTCGTGCTCGGGATCGAGTACGCCGTAGCCAGCGGCGCCGCCGATGCGCGCCGGATTTTTCTCCCACACCACGGGCGGATCGTTTCGGAGTGCAATGGATACTCGCGCCAGCAGCCGGCCGAGGACGCCGTGGCCGACAATGCAGTCCGGCGCGATGGCGCCGCGCGCAGCGACGGCGTGATAGGCCGTCGCCGCCAGCGCCAGCAGGATGCCACGATCGCCGAGATGCTGATCGAGCGGCACCACGCGCCTGGCCGGCACGACCAGACGCGAGGCCGAAGCGCCGAACAGCCCGCGCACTTCGCCGAAGCATTTGGCACCGGGAACGAACACGCGCTGGCCGCGCTGAAGTTCGGTGGCCGTTCCTGCCTCGATCACGCGTCCCACCGACTCGTAGCCCGGCACCAGGGGATAGCCCATGCCCGGGAACGGCGGCATCCGCCCCGACCACAACAGCCGTTCGGTACCCGTCGACACCCCGCTCCATTCGACGTCGACGACGACGTCGTCCTGGGTCGGCGGAGTCAACGCAAGGCGGCTGAGCTCAATCTGCTCCGGCTGCTTCAGCACCACCGCGATGGTTTCCATCGCCTACTCCTTCGACGGGGCGGAGAAGGACTCCGCAACTGTCATGCTAAACTTACATAATCGACTGTCAAGATAGATTAACAGAAATCTTATGCCGCCCGGGCGGTGATGACGCTGGCCAGCATCGGGATCCCGGCCGGCCGCAGCCGCACATCCGCAAAGCGGGCTTCCGTGAGCATGTCCCGCAGCCGCTTGAAAGTTCGGGGCCGTCCGCTGCCCATCGCCAGCAAATAGAAGGCGAAGTAGGCGTCACCGATCGGCTCGGCGCCACGGACGCCCGAGAGCGGCTCGGCAATCAACAGCGTTCCGTTGCCGGGCAACGCCCGGTGAACCGCACGCAGCAAATTCATGACGTCGGCGTCGCCGTGGTCGTGCAGCACCCGGACCAAGGAGACGATATCGGAGCCGTCAGGCAGCCGGTCGGTGAGGAAGCTGCCGCCGATCGCAACCGCGCGGGACGATAACTGCGCGTCGCGGAACCTGTTGCTGGCCTGGTCGGCGACGGCAGGCAGATCGAACAGCACGCAGCGCAGTTTCGGTGCCTGCGTCGCGACCGCCGCAACGAACGAGCCGTCGCCGCCGCCGATATCCAGCAGGCAGCGATGGCCTCGGAACGAGTAGGCCGATAGCACCTGTTGCGCGATCATCGGCTGCGACGCCGCCATCAGCGCCGTATAGGGCGCGATAGCTGCCGGCGATAGGTCCGCCGGCCTGCCATGGCCTGCATAGGGCCAGTAACCCGCGAGTTCTCCAGCCCCGACATCACCGCACAGCAGCGCGACCGGATCCTTCAGGTCGCTGTAAAGCATGGCATGATGCTCGATCATGGCAACCACCCCGGGATTGCCGAGCAGGGCAGCGCCGAGCGGGCCGAGGCCATAGCGGCCAGCGCTGCGCCGTTGCAGCAACTGCAGCGAAACCGCCGCATCGAGCAACAGCGCGCTCGACTGTTCAGGCATCGACAGCATCGATGACAATTCGCTGGCGCCGAGCGGCCCCCGCCTCAACCGCTCGAACAGCCGCAGCCGGACGCAAGCGAGCAAGACCTGCGAATACACGAAGCCGGCGCAGAGATCGAACAGGGCGCCGGCGCGCCTCCGTGCGATCGGTCGCGTCGGCGCAAAAGTGCCCGCAAAGCGCTGAAATCCGGGATTGGCGAGGACCGAATCGCGCAACCCGAGCAGTCGGTCCCCCAGGGTCAACCGCGATGAGGCGTGCACGGCCGGCAATCGATCAGCCGGCTCGCCGCGCCGCTCGTCGAACGTTTCGCCAGCCACTGCGCGATGCGCGACCGTGGCCATGGTCGTTCACGCCGCGAATTGCGCAAGCTTCGCCGGTACCAGCCGCTTGGCTTCCGACAACATCAGCGAACGCAGCTCGGCGCCGTTGGGACATGGCGGCATCACATCGATCGCACCCCGCACCAGTTCATGCAGCCGGTGCAGCGCGCCATCGAGGCCCAGCTCGATCACCGCGCTCGGACGGCCCAATGCGAGATCTCGTCCCACCGGCTTGCCGATTTCATCTTCGTCGGCGGCGGCATCCCGGATATCATCGGCAACCTGATAGGCCTCGCCGAGTTTCTCTCCCACCATGCGCCACGGCTCGGCGTCGGCGCCAGCCGACGCTGCGCCTGCAACGGTCGCCGCCGCAAACAACGCCCCGGTCTTGGCCCGGTGATAATGCGCAAGATCAATCTGCGATTCGCATTCCCAGGCCTGGCCGGCGACGATGCCCGAGGGCACGCCGACCGATTGCGCGATGGTGAGCGTGAGCGCGGTAAGCCGTTCCGGCCTGCCCTGGATCCGCGCCAGCGTCTGGAACGCCAGCACGATCAGCGCATCACCGGTCAACACTGCGAGCGGCTCGCCGAACGCCTTGTGAACCGAGGGGCGCCCGCGCCGCGTCTCTGCCGCATCGAAGCAGGGCAGATCATCGTGCACCAGCGACGCACAATGCAGCAGTTCAAGCGCAGCACCCGCGGCTTCCGTGGCGGCCGGATGGTCCTCGCCGCAGGCTGCAGCCACACTGTGACACAGCCGCGGCCGAACCCGCGCCCCCCTGGGGAATACCGCGTAGCGCATGGCTGCCGCGAGGCGGGGTGGACAGCCCGGGATCTCCGCAAAGGCGACCGCTTCGCTCAGGGCCCGCTCGATCCGGCTGCTGACATCCATGGACAGGCTCCTTGCTTAAGCGAAGTGTCATTTTTAATTGTCATTTTTCAGTGTAAATAATTATATACACTTGTCAACCGGCAAGCAGGGTGAAACGAAGATGCCCAAATATCCTGTCGTGATCGTCGGTGCCGGTATCGCGGGGCTGGTTTCGGCCTTTGCGCTTGCCGCACGTGGCCTCGAGGTCACGCTGCTCGAGCGCAGTGCGGCTCCCGGCGGCAAGATGCGGCAGATCGGCATCGGTGGCTCGAAGGTCGACAGCGGACCCACGGTGTTCACCATGCGCTGGGTATTCGACGAATTGTTTGCCGCGGCAGGCAAGAAATTTTCCGACCATGTCCGCCTGCTGCCGCTCGACACCCTCGCGCGTCATGCCTGGGACGGCAACGACAGGCTCGATCTGTTCGCCGACGAAAGTCGTTCGGTGGAAGCGATCGGCGATTTCGCGGGTGCAGCGGAAGCGGCCCGCTATCGGAGCTTCTGCCGCGACACAAGACGGATCTACGACATCCTCGAAACGCCGTTCCTGCGTGCGCCGCAGCCCAGCATGAGCGGATTGCTCGGCGCAGGAGGCTTTCGCGGATTGGTGCAGCTGCCGCAGATCAAGCCGTTCTCCTCGATGTGGTCGGCGCTGGCGCGGTATTTCCACGATCCGCGGCTGCGCCAGCTGTTCGGGCGCTACGCCACCTATTGCGGATCCTCGCCGTTCAAGGCGCCGGCGACCTTGATGCTGATCG